>ULYX01052453.1_pt1 | contig 15211 bp, 9 predicted proteins | sample 1962591 | NCBI WGS metagenome assembly ULYX01 (sample SAMEA4835874, study PRJEB28245) | human gut metagenome | biome: gut microbiome; material: fecal sample | place: Denmark | collected 2008
AACTGGCAGACAGAAGGAATATCAAGTGGCAGCACGTCTACAAGCACTTCGAGCGGTTCGTGGGCGGCAAATGCACCTTTGAGGAAGTGGACGTGGACCTGTGCCGCAAGTTCATGGAGTACCTGCTGAATGCTCCCCAGACCATACACACCAACCAAAAGCTGCATATCAATTCAGCGGCGGGCTACTGGTCGGCTTTCCGTGCCGTCCTGCACACGGCCTACCGTGACAGGAAGATAAAGGAGAATCCCAACGGCTTTCTGGACCGTATCGAGAGTATTCCCACCATGAGGGAGCATCTGAGCCAAGAGGAACTGATACGGCTTGCCGAAACCCCTTGCGAAGAAGAGGTCTTGAAAAGGGCTTTTCTGTTCGCCTGCCTGACCGGACTGCGGAAGAGCGACATCAGGCAGCTCACTTGGCAGCAGATACAGCCGTACACCAACGGCAAGATGTTCGTGACCACCCGTATGCAGAAGACGAAGCAGATTGTACACAACCCCATCAGTGATGAAGCCTACGGACTGCTCGGAGAACGGTGCGAGGGGCTTATCTTTGACGGGTTCAAGGACAAGATGCTGCAAGGACCGCTCAAACGCTGGCTCTTGGCGGCAGGCATTACCAAGAAGATAACCTTTCACTGCACCCGGCATTCATTCGGAAGCCTGCACGTGGAAATGGGTACGGACATGGCTGTCATACAAGCCTATATGGGACACAAGAACATTACCACCACGCAGATTTATTCCAAGATGGCAGCACAGCAGATGTGCGAGGTCGTGGACAAGATAACCCTGAAACGCAAGGAAGCGTAAGGCGGTTCAAAATCCGGGATATTCAGGGGGAGTGGTTATTGCGTAGAGCTTTAACCGCTCCCCCTGTTTTGATGGCACTATTTCTTAACATATCCTTAAAGTATGATAATCGGGTATGATTACGGACATTTGGTGAAAAACATTGAAAAAGAAACCGATAACCAAGTATAATGAGTAATAATTGGAAGAAGACTATTAAATTTGCGAAAACAGAAACAAGTAACAACCGAATAATACAACATGGAACCGTCCGTAAAAGACAAACATATCATTTTAGGATTTGTCGGCTTTGCCATCCTCCTAATATCTTCCATAGCGACACTGATTGTCGCTGAGAAATTCAATCAGGACAACTTTGTACGGCTGATAGTCTTTGTATGCAGCAACCTTTTAGGCTGGCTGTTCTATTTCTCTTTCCAGACAGTCATCTTCGACACATACGAAATCTACAGAATCAAGTTCGGCAAGAAAAAGACATCTGCCGAAATTACAGAAGTTCAGGAAAACCAACCCCAAGATGCACATGAGCCTGTACCCCCGGCATCAACGCAGACAGGCGGAGAGGCAACTCCGGATATAAAACCGACAGAGATTGCCATATCCCCGGAACTTCACGAGAAAAACCGTGCCGATTACGAGGACAGGGAGCAACGGGAAAATGAAGAGCGCATCGCTATGGTCATGGAATACATCCATTTCATCATGCCCCGTATTGCCGACAAGGAGACCGTGAACCACATCTGTGGCGAGGTCAACAACTGGATGCGGCTTCACAGCTACAAACCCAAGCCGATAAAAGGACGGCTGACCAAAGACATTTCAAACATTCCGCTCCGCCATTTCGTGTGGAATATCTCTGAGCGTTTCATGTACAAGAAGTACTACACGGGGGACAACCGTGCCCGCTTCATCAGCACCCTTTTCCCACGGGAGTTTGCCGATACGGACATAGCGACCATCAAGAACTTCAAGGTAGAGCCGTTAAAGACACTGATTCCCATTGACGAGCCTGAAAACGGTAGACTGGATTTCCATTATCCGGCAGATTATGTACGAGAAGAGTATAACCAGCCTTCCCATAACCAATAACCACGAGTAATCAACAACAGACAACTGTCTGTATTACACCGTTTCCCGAATAACTTTGCCCGTCATTCACGGTTGGGCATCGTTATTCGGGAATTATTTTGCAATGACCTTTCGTGGAGGTATTCACGGCTGTATCATTCCAGTCCTTTGCGCCAAGCCTTACAAAAGAGGCGAGTACGCAAATGGAAAAAACAGTGATTACATTCAACGACCTCCCGGAGGTCGTGGCTCAGCTTCGGGACGAGGTGATGAGCCTGAGAAGCCTGCTTACCGAGCAGCGCAGTGTGAACAACGCAAAGGCGGTGGACACCCATGTCCCCATGTCGGTGGAAGAGGCGGCGGAATACTTGGGTATTCCCAAAGGCACGCTCTATATGAAGCTGTCGGAGGGAAGCATTCCCGCCACCAAGCCCGGCAAACGATATTGCCTTTACAGGGACGAGCTGGACAAATGGCTGGAATCCTCCCGGAAGAATCCCGTACCCCTGTCCGACGAGGAACTGAGCGAATCCTTATCTTCTTCCCACCGCCGCAAACCCGCTCCACGTAATTGGTAAACGTCATGGAAGAGGACAAGAACTATATCAGTCTGATACATGGCGACCTGACGAGGGCAACCCAAGTGCAGCACGGAATGCCGGACAGCATCGGTGTAATGAGTATCAAGACCGCAAACCGGACGATACTTGAAGCATCGCTGCTGCCCACGCCCCGTGCGCTGTGGGACAGTTTCTGGTATGAGGGGGAACTGTCCTGCCTCTTTGCGGATTCCAATGTGGGCAAGTCCATCCTTGCCGTGCAGATAGCCGACCATATCGCCTGGACGGACAATGTGCTGTATCTGGACTTTGAACTGTCCGAAAAGCAGTTCCAGCTCCGCTATACCAACGAGCATGGGAAGCCCTACACCTTTCCTGAAAGGCTGTACCGGGTTTCGCTTGATTGCAATTCGTTGCTGGAAGCCGATTTCGAGGAAGCCATCATGGGAGGTATCGAACAGATTGCTCTGCAAACCGGGTGCAAGATTTTCATCGTTGACAATCTTACCTACCTGTGCTGTGCTATGGAGAAAGGCGATGCGGCAGGACGGCTGATGATACAGCTCAACAACCTCAAAAAGAAATACGGGTTGTCCGTCCTTGTGCTGGCGCATACCCCCAAACGCTCTTTGGACTGTCCCATCACGTCCAACGACCTTGCCGGCAGCAAACGGCTCTACAATTTCTTTGACAGCGTGTTCGCCATCGGGAAGAGTGCGCAGGACGGAGGGTTTCGCTATGTAAAACAGCTCAAAGTCCGATATGGGACATTCTCCCACGATGCGGACAATGTAATCATCTACGAGATTGAGAAGGTGGACGCTTTCCTGCAATTTGTGTTCAGGGGCTATTCAACGGAAAAGGAACACCTGAAAAAACTTGGCGACAATGAATCCAACCAAAGGGACTACCAAATATTACAACTGTCCCAGTCGGGGAAGTCTGTCAGGGAAATAGCCTCACAGGTAAATTGCGGAAAATCCACCGTCAGCCGGATAATCCAGCGCAACAGGAAAGTGGAGGAATCAACCGTTCCAAGTGTCCCGCTGTCCCAACCCGTAGGAAACGGGACGGTGGGACAATATGGGACAGGCGGGACAACGGAGGAAGCAGGGTAGACGGAGTTGTTTGCCGGACAAGAAAGAGAGGAGGACAAGCAATGAAACAGCCTGTACATATCTGTATGAAGGATAACCGCCTTGTTTATCGGAGCAGTAACGGTGTAAACGGGAATCTGATTTTCCAGAGTGTCCCAAGGTGTCCCACTGTCCCGACCCACAGGACGTGGGACAATGGGACAGGACGGGATGGTAATAATTTCATTGAAAAATAGAGGAGGCACGCAATGGGTAATTATACATTACAGAAATATAAAGGAACGGCAACACGGCATACCTGTCCGAACTGCGGGGACAGGCATTCTTTCACATACTATGTGGATGAAAGCGGTACGCCCCTACACCCGTCTGTCGGCAGGTGCAACCATGAAAGCAGTTGCGGGTATCATTACACTCCAAAGGAGTATTTCCATGACCACCCCGAATGCCGTACTGCCAACGGTTTCTCTTTTGACAGGCAAAAGTCGGAACAGAAGTCCGTACAGAACCCACGGCAAGCAGCCATAGGCTGCATACCGCCAAAGTATGTAGAGAGGTCGCAAAGCGTGCATAGCAATTTCTTCCGCTTCATTTCATCGCTCCTTGATTCCTATTACGGCAGCAAGGCAAAGGAAGTGTTGAAGCGGTTGCTGGAAGAGTACCGTCTGGGGGCTACCCGTGACGGGGCTGTCATCTTCTGGCAGATAGACCGCACAAACAGGGTACGCACGGGCAAGGTGATGCAGTACAATCCCAATGACGGACACCGTGTCAAGGACGGACAGGCTTCGGCAGTGGACTGGATACACAGCCTGCTTAAAAGGCGGCATGAGCTGGCAGAGGAATGGCAACTGTCCCAATGCCTGTTCGGTGAACACCTGCTGGGCACTTATTCCGATAAGGTCGTGGTCTTGGTGGAATCCGAAAAGAGTGCCGTTATCGGCTCTGCCATCTTCCCCGGCTATGTATGGCTGGCGACAGGCGGCAAGAACCAGTTGGGAGAGGAAAAGCTCCGTGTGCTGACCGGGCGCACCGTGCTCCTCTTTCCCGATGCGGACGGATATGCGGAATGGAAACAGCGTGCCGAGAGCATGGGATATTGCAAGACGGTCGTGTCCGACATCATTGAGAAGAATGCCACCCCGGAACAGAAAGCGGCACACATAGACATAGCCGACTGGATTGTTATCCAGATACGGGAAAGCAAAATAAATTGTACAGCCGACCACTTGGTAGAGGCGGAAAGAATCCTCCGGCGGATGATAGAAAAGAATCCCGTCCTGCAAAAGCTGATAGATGATTTTGACCTTGTACTGGTCGGTGCATCCCCAATCGGCAGCAGCGGCGAGAGCCCTCCATAACGGAGGAGAGCGGAAGCCGTAGGCTGTGGGTAAAAGACAATGGCTTGCCATTGATATAGCCCACTATAACTACACGCTCCGCTTTCGTAGTTGTGGGCTCTCCCGAGGGGATTAAGGCTTTGCCCTAATAACCCACTCAGGGCGTTTCACCCCTGAGAACCCAGAGCAAAGAGTGACCCTCTCTTTGCAATCTCCGCTTATGGGTTGCACCCCTAAGAACCCCGTGCGGTTATGAGCGGACAGCAATAAGTTTAATCAACAACCCAAATCAAATTTTGAGAATATGGCTACAAAAAGCAGCATACATATCAAGCCCTGCAAAGTCACATCAAGTGGGGCTCATAACCGAAGAATAGCCGAGTACATGCGTAATATCGGCAAGTCCAAAATTTACATCGTGCCCGAACTCACTGCCAATAATGAGCAATGGATAAACTCCGCCTTCGGCGACCCCGACCTGCAAGCGCACTATGACTACATCAAGCGGATGGTCAAGGAAAAGACAGGTCGTGCCATGCAGGAGAAGGAACGTGAACGCAAAGGCAAGAACGGGAAAATCATCAAGGTGGTAGGATGCTCGCCAATCCGTGAGGGTGTGTTGCTCATCCGACCGGACACGACATTGGCAGATGTGCAAAAATTTGGCGAGGAATGCCAAAGACGCTGGGGCATCACTCCGCTCCAAATCTTCCTGCACAAGGACGAGGGGCATTGGCTAAGCGGACAGCCCGAAGCCGGGGACAAGGAGAGTTTCAAAGTAGGTGAAAGATGGTTCAAGCCGAACTATCATGCGCACATCGTGTTCGACTGGATGAACCATGATACGGGCAAGAGCCGCAAGCTCAATGACGAGGATATGACCGAAATGCAGAGCTTGGCATCCGACATTCTCCTGATGGAGCGTGGGCAGTCAAAGGCTGTTACAGGTAAGCAACATTTGGAGCGAAACGATTTCATCATTGAGAAGCAGAAAGAGGAAATGAAACGTCTTGACGCTACAAGGCAGTATAGGGAGTACCAATTGGAAATGGCGAACAAGAAGATGCAGGAAGCGGAAACTATGACCAACGCCCTTATCGAAAAGGCAAATGAAAAGGAACGGCAAAGCGAAGACCTTGACAGGGCTATCAGCGAGAAACGCTCCAAGCTGAACAGGGAAAAAGGGAGCGAACTTCTGAATGCCGCTGTCGGCTGGGCTACCGGGAAATCAAAAGCACTGAAAAATGAAATAGAGGATTTGCGCAATGAGATTTCCACGCACGAGGAAACCATTGAGCGGTTACAGGGTAAAATACAAACCATGCAGGACAACCATCATCGGGAACTGATGGACTTGAAAGGCAAGCATCAGTCCGAACTTAGCCGCAAGGAAACGGAACATGCACAGGAAACAACAAGACTCAAGAACCGGATTGCATGGCAAAGCCATATCATCGGCTGTCTCAGTTTCCTGCTGCTCAAAACGAGCGACATCTTCCGTAAGGCGGTACACAGTGTCATCCGTTTCGCCCGTGATTATTACAAGCCACGTTTTGATACGGAACAAGTGTCGGACATCAAGAGTGTCCTTAACCTGTTCGGGGATGACAGACAATCACATCAGGCGGCAGGGGATTTCCTGTATTTCACAGCCCGGCAAAAGGGTGAATTTGACAACCGGGAGCAAATCAAAGCCAGACGGGAGGTTGACAATGTGGTGGAAGGAAATTATGACCAGCAGCAGAAAAGAGGATTTTCGATGAGAAGATAGCCCAATGACAAGAGGTATTCATATTCCAATCCCCAATATGAATACCTCTATTTTTAGAGTTCTAAACAAAATGTATGATTATCAGTATAATGAGAAATAGTATCAATAGCCAACGATTGATTTTATTTTCTTTAGACATACGAACCGAATTGTCTTTCACTGTCTTTTTTAAGCTATCAATATCCTGTTGAGTATGTGATATAGAAGCTTTGATATTATCGCATAAAGCTCCTATTTTGGTGGTGCTAGCTGAAAGGGCATCTAAAGCCTGTCTTGCTGAATTAGAATGTATATCTAAACATTCTCTTTGAGTGACTAAAAGCTTCTCTTGTTCTAAAAGCAATTTGTTAATATTATCCAACAATTTACTTGACGACTGCGCATGATTTAACACAGATATTTGTGCATTACTCACATTCTTAATTGCTTCATCTTGATTTTTTTGAGAGATGTCTAATTCTTGCTTGACGACATTGAGGGAATCAACTATTTTGTTTGTACTATCAGAAATTATTTCAGCGATAGAAGTTAATTTGGCTGCATTATCCACAACTGCCTCTAAACTTTCAATCTGCTTCGCCATGTTGACGATATTCCGGCTGGCTTCAACTTCAAACTGTTTGACAGAAGCTGTCAACTCCTTTTTTATGTCGTCAACGATTGAAGTACAGGATTTTTCAAATTCGCTTACAATAGAAGTCGCTTGTTGTTCAATGACAGCCTTATTATTACTCAATAGTTCAATTACAGCGGAAATCGTAACTTCAATTCTTTCAAAGTTCTCAATATAAGTGTTGATTTCCGTATTTGTATGAGTATAAGCAGAAATAACATCTTCCACTTGTTGTCGGGCAGAAGCAACATCTGAAAGAGTGTTCTTCAGTTGCTCTATAGTCTGGAACAATTCATTATTTTCCATAAACGCTAATTGATATATTGCTTTTTAAAATTTTCAAGCCAATCTAATTGAAATTGGATTTCACTTATTTGTTGCCACTCATTCAATTCAGATAGTCTTGTTTCAGATAGAATATTTTTCTCTTGCATTAATTGAATGAACAATGTCATTTTTTGATAGAAATCATCATAGTCTTCTGAACGTGCCTTAAATTCTTTGTAGCCATTGATAAAGCTATCACGCATTTCATGGCGTAGATTTTTTGTATCTGTAGTATTTAAATACAACAGGCAATATACGTTCAAAAAATCCAATGCCGGATTACTGTCTGTAAGTGAACGTCGGATTAGACGAATGGCACCTTGCAGGTGTTTGATGTTATCTTTGGGTGAACCCGATGAACCGACAACGTTATCATCAACTACATCCATATATTTAAATAGAATATCATACGATGAAAATTTACCATGTTCAGTGTCCGTAGTTAGGCTATAAGGTACACCGTTTTCGGTAACATAATCCTCACGTGCAAACTTTGAATTGAAATAATAGTATATGTAATCCTTTAAATCCTCATTGACAACAGACCAACTGTCAGTCGTATTAACAGCTTGTTGGCAAAAGGATTCGATGTCTCGTATGGCACGCTCTCTTTTTTTAGCGATTTTATTATACACAAACTCAGTGATATACCCTAAACACTTTTGCATAGCGTTATCACCTTTGTATGTATAAGCCTTTTTCATTTCAACATCGGCACGTTCTTCCGTAAAATAACGCATAAGGAATAATTTGAGATAGTTGAAATAATCCTTGTCACTTCTGCGTTTGGTGACAATACGAAATTGACTATTTTGATAGTCTCGTGTATAATCATCAATAATACCGACACAACACATACGGTAAATGGCTTTTTCTACAGTTGCAACAAACTCTACTTCACCATCTTTTACATCACGAGAATCCTTAAATACCAAAATAGGATAATTCTTATTCTTTAGCCAAGCGTTGATTTGTTGTACAGATTCAAAATTAACTTCTGGAGAATATGAAATGTACGAAACGAGATTATCCCCAATCTTCGTGTCAAGCAATTCATCCATAAACCCAGATACTTGTTTATGTGATATTTCAGACAAGTTTGTATTTTCTTCATCCGTTACATCCGTAATGGATTTTGTTAAAAGATAATACATGACCATTTTTTCGAATTCTTCACCTATGAAGTTGTTATCAAAAAAGAATTTGTGAACTCCATAATCAACAGGTACTGATTCCATCAAGCGAGTACGTGGATTTTGTTCCATAAATAGCTGAGGACAATACAATATTGTCGCAAGAGCCATTCTTCTATCACGACCGGCACGACCAGCTTCTTGAACAAATGCTTCTAATGAACCTGAAAAATTAATGTTGTAAGTAAAACGTACATTGGGCTTGTCAATTCCCATACCAAACGCTTTAGTTGCAACCATAATCGAAGTTTTCCCAGCGATAAATCTTTCTTGTTCCGTAAGGACATCGCCACCAATATAAGTACTAATATTCGCACCGGTCAACTTATCTTTTAGTGAAGATGCCACACCTATATTACTTGATGTATCGTTTACACCAATGCTACCACGACGATGAGGACAAAAAACAATTGCCGCAGCATTATTGGGCTGTTTTCTATACCAATCCTCAGAAATATCAACACATAGTTCCGCATTTTTTATCTCTCTCAAGATATTCTCATTTGTGATAGATTCACGCTCAATGAAACGTTGTTTAATACGGGCTATATTTTCAGGAGATTGTAGTTCCAAAAGTTTGTGATAACTTTCTTCTATTATAGCTGGTAGTGTGTCATTTTTCTTTCTGTACACATCCCACTTTGACCAGCAAGAGGTTCCATCAATTTCTATAATATGGTATTGAAGTTCTAATCGGTTTGTATTCTCATACCTGACGATAGCATCGCTGTCCAAAGGGAATGCGCCATTGCCCGATAATTCACGTTCAACATCTGCCAGCACATCAAATGAAGCAGTCGCGGTTAATCCGAAAAGCGCTATTCTGTCTGGTCTAATCGCAGATTGTTTTGGCAATACATAATTGTAAAGATTCCTGCCCAAATGCAAGTAGGTAAACCTAAAATCGTGTCCCCATTCTGAAACACAGTGAACTTCATCAATAACTCCATAAGAAAAATATACATGTAAATCTTGCATATTATGAAGCCTACTTCTAAAACCACGAATACACAAACGTTCTGGGGAGAGGAAAACAAATTGCACCAAAGATCTTTCCATCAATTCTTCTCGTTTGGATTTATCGGAAACTGTAGAATTGATGAATGTGCAACTATCTATTGAAGCTTTTCTTAACCCATCATATTGGTCTTTCATCAAAGATATAAGTGGGTCTATTACTATAGTAATGCCGGGCTGCAATAAGGCTGCAATCTGATATGTTAATGACTTACCACTACCTGTTGGAAGCAATCCTATAACTGATAGGTTACTCATTGCCCTCGTGAGGATTGGCAACTGACCATTTCTGAACTTTTCTTTTCGGAATAGCAGATTAAGGAAATAGGTTATTTTTTTTACTTGCTCCTCATTATCTACAAAAATTCCTTGCTCATTCTTTAACACAAATGGTTTATAGTCAATTCTATCAGTTGTATAAATATATCTTTCTGCTTTTAAATTATCCTCGTCTGCTGAGAAGATTGCAAAATAACAATCATTTTTTGCTTTGAATGTGCTGAAGTCATAATCTCTATTTTTTTTACTTGAAGAATAATGAATAACTAAATCATACTCGATATTCTTAATATCATCCGTTATATGTTTAATATGATACTCGTTTAGATGCAACGGTGAACTATCATATAGTTCATTGGATATAATTGTCAATTTTATTTTTGGTAGTCTTAGTCTTTCATATTCAACGCTCATACTTGTTAATGTATTGAACATCTGCCTAAAATCCTCAAAAGCTAATGCAGCACATGGCACATCTTTTTCTTCAACAAGTACATTCCATTCAGGTAACTCAAGATTAAGCCTTTTTGATATAAGTATCTCTACAAGGAGTTTCTGAATACGCGCTATAGCCAAAGGGGAATAAGCTACCTCATTTTGAGGGATAAATTCTCCGAATTCTAATGTATTCCTTTTTCCTAAAGCTATAAAAAGATTATTTATAGCGCAACGACTATCTTCTATAATATCAAATTCGATAAGACCATTGTTAGAAGTCTCCGCATAAAAATTACCAGCTTTACAAAATGCTCTTTCTATAAACGGTGAGGGATTTGTTGCCAATCCTCTTGTTATGATATTGTTAAGAACCGCCAATATTGGATGTGGGTCATCACTAATGCTGGTACCTAAATCAAATGGGGCATATACATCAAAATAAGTAAGTGTATCAGGAAAAGACACCATATTTCTTATCATGGAAAGCTCATAAGCAGCCCGGAATTGTACAGCTGGGTAGAACTTGTACTTGATAATCTGCTGTTGCGCATTTGGCAATAGCTTTACAATACCTATATTGTAAGTATATCCTAGTTGGTTTTTATCGGAAAGCAATTCATGTTTCTCTAACGCCAGTGGACGTTGAAAATACTTGAAAAACGAATTAATACGAAAGTTTCCACTTAAATAATATGGACTGACACATACGAGGGTGTTGCTATACAGCTTATTTGTATAAAGTATCTGAGTAAGATGTTTATGGTCAATACCACCTATATCCAAGATATTGGAAAACATTTGGTAAATAGGTGATTGGTGATTGAATGCCAAATCGTTTGCCGTAACATCATTGATTTTCTTGTTTACAGATTTGATAAATATACCTGAGGCAGCTTTAGCTATCAGATAAACTGCCCGTTCCAATGCCACCTTGGACGGTTCTATCAGAATCACCTCTTTGATGGAGCATGGTAAAACATTCTGTTTGATGTAATCAAGAATGAAAAGTGTTGCCATTCCCTGACCACATGCCCAATCAATGATGTTGATTTGACGAGGCAGTGGCTCATTCAGTAGAGCAAAAGCTTTTTCTAATTTTCCCTTGTGCCAATCTGTATAAGAAGCTAGGTAAGCATTCAATTGAAGTTCCTCTGTATATATTGTATTATCTGCATCGGAGCCTCCTTTATTGGTTATACACCAAGGTTTATGCCGATATTGAACTGGCAGTGCATTTACTGCAGCGCATTTGATATTATCAAGAGAAACGTCATGATATTCCTCAATATTCTTTTTAAACTCGGACATGTTTATTTTCCTGTAATCGTTTCTGAAAAAGAATTATTCAGATGTTGCTTATAATTGGACTTTGCCGATAATTTATTAGTGTTTGCATAGCAATATTCACATAAATGAGGGCAAGTACTGTACTCTCCAATATCTTTGCTAATCATACAGCCGCAAAAAGCACGTTGCCCTTTATCGCTATTGTTCTTCTTTTTTATCGCATAAGTGCTATCGTCAATTTTAATGGCATCTTCTGGTATTTCAGGCATATCAAACAGTACTGGTTGCATCTTTATAATATCAACTTTAAGAAAATCCATTAAAACTTTATCTTCATGGGCAAAACGAATCATGAGATTATCATCTACGCAGTGATTATGCTCAATCCCATATTGTTGTATATCAATCTGCTCTCCACAGGTTGCCAACTGATAATTCCATTTTTTATTGAGTTCTGAAAGTTGTTTTGCAAACTCATTCATTGAGGCATCATTCCATTCAATATAATTGATACCATTCTTTTCCAAGTTTGATTTGACTTTTTTGTATGATGCTATATCTGCGAAACTAAATACAAGTTTCTCTGTATAACCAAACAACTTGTTTCCGATATATTCAATTTTCTTTAGGAGTAAATCAATGTTTATCTTATCTGTTAGAATAAGTGGGTCGAAACGCCAAATCACATGACCAACACCAAGTTGTTTTACCAAAAGCTTAAAGGTTTCAATACGTTCATCAAGCGGTGGAACACCAAGTTCCAAACGCTCATTTTCATAATCATTGAGTGTGTACTGTATATAGCATCCAATATTGTGCCCTTTCAGTTCATGCAGGTGCTCTAAAAGAGGACGTGGGTTTTTCGACCAAAAGATTATAAATCGGGTGTTTTCATAAGAAACATAACTACGTATTCCATTAAAAGGATTAGTCCATGCAGAATAACCTTTTTTTAGACGATGAAAAAACCAATCTGCATAGAACGCAGGTATATCTGTACTACGACTTGCTGATACGATTTCAGGAAGTTGCATTTCAACATCTTCTCCGTTTTCCCGTTTTTTGATAGCTTTTTTCCACGTTGCCATATTTAAAAATCAAAATCCAATGCTTTAATTTTTTTATCCAAGTATTCAAATATTTGAGCATGATATTCTTTGCCCAATCTTATAATTTGTTCTGATGGAGTAGAACGGTAACGTGCGTATATTCCATTAAAAATATTACCCAATGCCGGATCTAAATTGGCAATACGAGGTTTAATCAGCATGTCAGCCATTTGCATACCTTGTAAATGATGATCATACGCCATTAACATTGATTGGCCGAATGGATCATACGGACTATCGGGAAGTTGCTCATTTTCAGAATGGGCAAATAAATGATAAAAAACTTTATTGTACTCCCATGTTATAGAGAACCGATACGCATATAGATATGGATTGTCATTACCATCAGCAATGGCTTTACTCAAAAAATAGTAACTTAAACCAACCGCTTTTTTGATTGAATCATTATCTGAAAAGAAATCTCCTTCCATTAACTTACCTAATGTCAGAGCTATAGATTGAATATCTGATACCTTACTAAGTTGTAGAGGATCTCTTATTATAGAATCGTAAACCTTTAGCCCATACTGATGGGCTTTAGAGGTATTGCCTATATTGGCAGCATCTTGTGCCTGTTGAGCGAACTGTTCACATTCACTTATACTGCTATTGGTGTTCGCAGTCATCAAAGGGGTTTTATCTACATATCTGTACTCAATGAAAGTGTTTCTATCATACATATGTAAGACGCACTTTGACACTTTACCGTGCTCATAATAAACGATAAAGCCGTAAACGCTATAATCCACTTCTTGCCAACCAAAAGGAGACATAGCTTCAATAGGAAAGCCTCGTAGTTCAACGGAGTTTTCCGTTTTACGAACGATTTTCATCGGTTTGTCAGACATATTGGGTCTACCCAAATCATCGTTGAATACTTTAACGATGTAACCAACTCCCGATTCTAGTTTGTAACCATTGCAGCCATCAATGTTTTTATCTACACATACGGTTCTAAAACACTCTTGTAATCCCATTTTAGGCTGACCATTCTCATACCGCTGATGACAGTTTGATTTGAAAATAAAGGGCTCAATCTGTAATGTCTGCTCTCTTTCCACTTTTAATCTTGCTTGGAGTTCGGCTTCTTTTTGACGATTCTCTTCTAAACGTTTTTCTCTTTCATTTACAATGCGTTCTTCTTCAAATTTTCTATGATTAGCGGCTTCTTCCGCACGTTGTTTTTCCCGCTTTTGTTCTTCTTTTTTCTTCTTGAAGTAATCGAATAATCCCATAATATAAAATTTATAGTTATAAAACGAGAAGCGTGGCACTGCCATTAACCACGTCTTAAAGTGCAGGCCCTGAGAAAACCTTAATCAACAGATATGGTAAAGCAGCCCACGCTATAACGTGGGAACTGCCATGCCAATTCTTGTTGATTTTCGTGTTTCAGTTTCTCAGGCTTCGCACTTACAAGAGTAGCATAACGCTCCTTATATTTTCAAATGTTTGGAAAAGGTTACCCAAATCCGAATACAAAAATATAGAAAACATTTGGAAAAGAAGAATGTAGAATGAAAAAGTTTGTCTGTTTTTAAATCTTCTCTTGGCAGATTAAAAATAATAGATTATCTTTGTGCCAACAAATCCCGCCCGCTTCCCGTAAGATTAGCGTACCCAGCGGGACATTTTTTATTTATGGGACTTAGATACACGCATCAAGCCATAACCACAGAACAGCAAATTGATATACTCAAAGAAAGAGGTTTGCTCATTGATGATGTTGAACAAGCTATTGAAGTTCTTGACACCATCAGTTATTTTCGTCTTGCTGGTTATTGGCGACATTTTGAAATCGACCGTTTTTCTCATCAATTCAAAAAAGGTTGTAGCTTTGCTGATGTTATAGACCTCTATTCTTTTGACAAAGAGCTTCGTACTTTACTGTTTACCGCTATCCAAACGATTGAGGTTTCTGTACGTACCAAGATAATAAAACATTTCGCCCTCGAATTTGGTGCATTTTGGTTTATGGACGAAAGCTATGCCACTAATGAAATCCGTTTCACAGCAAATTTAGCTGTCATTCGCAAGGAGGTGTCTCGCTCGCACGATGATTTTATCACTGAGCATTTTCGTAAATATAGCGAGCCTGATTTGCCCCCTGTATGGAAAACACTGGAGGTTATCTCTATGGGCACACTTTCCAAACTCTATTCCAATTTTTCGGATGCTACTGCCAAACACGCTGTGGCAAGAGAGTTTGGTTTGAACCATCACAAATTTTTGAGAAGCTGGCTGGAATGTCTTGCCGTACTTCGTAATTGCTGCGCCCATCATTCAAGACTGTCAAA
>ULYX01027993.1_pt1 | contig 15200 bp, 8 predicted proteins | sample 1962591 | NCBI WGS metagenome assembly ULYX01 (sample SAMEA4835874, study PRJEB28245) | human gut metagenome | biome: gut microbiome; material: fecal sample | place: Denmark | collected 2008
GAATTTTCATGCACTGCTTCGTCATGAGGCTCCTTAAATAGCTAGTGAGCTGGTGGACTAGTGGGCTGGTCGGAGTTAATGTCAGGGTGTACCAAGATTCTTCGCCCGGGTTTAGAATGGTCGGTCGGCCAAATAAAAGGAAGGCCCTTTAATGTGCAGGCTAAGGGCCAACTTTGGCCGACTCGCGCATTCTATGCAGAATGCGCGCAAGTGGGGGCAGGAAAGAAAGTACGTAACGCTGACTTCATACTCATCGCCCGATAGGGCGATACCACCACCCTCTGAACCTTTTGAACCCTCTGAACCTTCAGTGCCAAAGGCGCTGTCCAATGGCCGCCACCACAACCCTCAGCGGCGAAGCCGCTGTCAAACCTAAGAACCCTTGGGCCCGAAGGGCCCATCAATCTTAAGAACCTTTTGCGTCCAAAGGGCGCTGCCGGGAATTTCTATTTCCGTAAAAAATAAATTGACAGATAGGCCGTTGTAATTTATAATTTATAAGTGTGCAATAGCACCCCATCAGTCTTATTGGGAGGGAGGGATATAGATGTCTGAGATCAAAGTTCAAAAGGGCGAATCTCTTGATAGTGCTCTTCGCAGATTTAAACGTTCCTGCCAAAAAGCCGGGGTTCTTTCTGAAGTAAGAAAACGTGAACATTATGAAAAGCCCAGCGTTAGACGTAAACTGAAATCTGAAGCCGCAAGAAAACGCAAGTATAAGTAATAACAGGTTGTAAGGTGATTAGTTTTGTCAATTAAAGAACAGCTTATGGCTGACATGAAGACAGCCATGAAAGCGAGAGAAGAAGGTAAGCTTGCGCTGAACACGATCCGTATGGCCCGTGCTCACATCAGGCAGGCTGAAATCGACGACGGACACGCGGACTTCAATGATGATCAGGTTCTTGCCGTTCTCCGGAAAGAAGTGAAGCAGAGGAAAGAAACCCTTGCTGAAATCGCTGGTTCCGGAAGAGAAGACCTGGTTAAACAGACCAAAGCGGAAATCGAAGTACTGGAGAAGTACCTGCCGGCAGAAATGTCTGCAGAAGAAGTAGAGAAGATTGTGAAAGAAACAATCGACGCCTTGGATCCTGGGCAGAGAAATATGGGTTCTGTGATGAAAGCTGTCATGGCAAAGCTCAAAGGCAAGGCAGACGGCAAACTGATTAACGGGATTGTTCGTAAACTGCTGGCCTGAGCTCAAAGGCTTGACAAAAGTAAGACACGTGGTGTATCCTTATTACATAAGTTCATATGCTGCGTCAAAGATGACTCATTCCTATCGGGATGGGTCATTTTCTTTTGTAACACATAGGACTTTATAGATATAAAAAAATGGAACAATTTAAGTCTATAGGAGGGCTCAAATGAACAAAGAATTATTGTACTGCATTCCGGCCGGCCAATACGGTAAAGAAGGGGTTCTTTCCCTGCTGGCGCAGCACCCGGAAATCCGGTTCGTGTCTCTCGTAGGCATTGACCTGGCAGGCAATGATACCGATGAAAAGATCCCCATCGAGATTTTCATGAAAGACTACGAAGACTTCTTCGCCGGCAAAGCTGTGCAGACCGATGGTTCTTCCGTAGTATTCATGAATATCGCTACTCTGAACGATGCACGGGTAGACATGGTGGCCGACAGCACGGTCAACTGGTATGTGGACTATAATGATGATAATGTGATGGAAGAAAACGGACGTCCCGTAGGCACCCTGCGGATTCCCTGCTTCCTCATCCATAACGGAAAATTTATCGATTCCCGCTCCATTCTGAAAAACTCCTGCGAATATGTGGCCAGAGAACTGAAGAAAATGCTCCTTGGCGCCACCGTGAAGGGCATGGAAAACTTCCCCTTCTCTGAAATCCAGGATATCGTATTTACCACGGGCACGGAACTTGAATTCTGGGTGAAAACCCCCAGCGAAAAGGAAACGGTACAGCACCTGTCCATTTCCCAGCGCCTCCAGGAACAGTACTGGCAGCGCATGCGCGGCAACGTCCGTACCGCCATGGAACAGACCATCGAAGAACTGGATGCCCGGGGCCTCCATGTAGAAATGGGTCACAAAGAAGTAGGCGGCATCAAATCCAAAATCGATGACGACGGCCATATCTTTGATGTATGCGAACAGCTGGAACTGGACTGGCTCTTCTCTACTAATCCCCTGCAGGCAGCAGACAATGAACTGGAAGCCCGCATCGTGGTACGGGAAGTCTTCCGCCGGAACGGACTGGACGTATCCTTCAAGGCAAAGCCCATTATCGGCGTAGCCGGCAGCGGCGAACATACCCATGTAGGCATTGCGGCCCTCCTGAAAAACGGCAAAACCATCAACCTTTTGGCACCGGAAGACATGTCTTCCGATTTCCTCTCCACCATTGGCTATGGCTTCATCATGGGCATTCTCCACAACTACGAAGCCACCAATCCCTTCGTTTCTTCCACCACCGACGCCTTCAACCGCCTGAAACCGGGCTTTGAAGCACCGGTCTGCATCGTCACCTCCCTTGGCCATACGCCGGAAGTACCGTCCCGCAACCGTTCCATCCTCATGGGACTGATCCGGGACATCGGAAATCCGAAAGCCACCCGCTTTGAACTCCGTGCGCCGAACCCCTTTACCAATACCTACCTCTGCGTTTCCTGCCTCTACCTCACCGCCTTAGACGGCATCGAATATGCCTTGAAATCCGGCAAATCGGCAGCAGACCTTCTGGCTGAACTTTCCAAGAAGCCCGGCGAAGAAGCAGACTACCTGGAAAAAGACAGAGCCTACCGCTGCGAAGAAAACGTATTCGAAGACTTCACCGACGAAGAAAGAGATGCAGCCTTCGGCAAACCGCCTGCCACGGTTTGGGAAAACGTGAAAATCATGAAAGCCAACCCGGACAAGGTGGCAGTCCTCACCAGAGGCGGCACCCTTTCCGAAAAGATAGTAGACTCCTTCCTCGCTTCCATCGTATACCGCTGGAAGAACGAACTCATCGACCGGATTATCCCCGGTGTGGAAGCTGCCGTGAGAGGCTATAAAAAACTGGATAATGATGACAAGATTGATGAAAGACGCTGGAAATCCATCAAGGCCAAACGGGTGGAACTGGCAAAAGATCTGGACGATGAAAAATGCATCTGCACCAGGCTGAAAGAAGCCCTGGAAAAAGATGACTACGACACCGCTTCGGACCTCCAGCTGGAAATGATGAAAAAAGCCCAGGCCCTGGAAAAGGAATACCGCGTGTATGCCCTGAACATTCTCGACTGATTCAATCTGCCAAAGCTGAACATCAGGCCAATGATGACCCATTCTTACAAGAAGGATGGGTCATTTTATATTTCATGACATAGATGAAAATGTATATACAGGAGGCATGGATGATGAGGAACTGGAAAAAGAAATACCGCTTTTCCATTCTGGGTTTCCCGTTAGTTATCTGATGGGGGACTCATCTGGAAACTATTTCACATAGAAAAAATGATTATAACAGGAGGAATTCAACATGAACAAGGACTTACTTTACTACATCCCAACCGGTGAATTTGGCAAGGAAGGCGTACTTTCCCTTCTGAAAACCCATCCGGAAATCCGCTTCGTATCCCTGGTAGGCATTGACCTGGCAGGCAACGATACCGATGAAAAGGTACCGATTGAACTGTTCCTCAAGAACTACGACGACTTCTTCGCCGGCACCGCCGTACAGACCGACGGCTCCTCCGTGGTACTCATGAACATCGCCACCCTGAACGATGCTCGGGTCGACATGGTAGCAGATCCCTCCGTCAACTGGTATATTGACTACAATGAAGACAACATCTATGAAAATGGCCGCCCTGTAGGCACCCTCCGCATTCCCTGCTTCCTCCTGCACAACGGCAAATTCATCGACTCCCGCTCCATTCTGAAAGACTCCTGTGCCTTCGTGGCAGATAAACTGAAAGGACTTCTGGCCGGCGGCAAAAAAGTGAAAGGCATGGAAGACGTTCCCTTCGAAGACATTGAAGACATCGAATTCACCATCGGCACAGAACTGGAATTCTGGGTCAAGACCCCCAGCGAAAAAGAAACCATTCAGCACCTCTCCATTTCCCAGAGACTGCAGGAACAGTACTGGCAGAGAATGCGCGGCAACGTCCGTACCGCTATGGAAGAAGCTATTGAAGAACTGGATGCCCGCGGCATGAGCGTGGAAATGGGTCATAAAGAAGTGGGCGGCATCAAACCGAAAGTGGACGACGCCGGCCACACCGTGGACGTCTGCGAACAGCTGGAACTGGACTGGAGATTCTCCATGAACCCCCTGCAGGCTGCAGATAATGAACTGGAAGCCCGCATCATTATCCGTGAAGTATTCCGCAAATACGGCCTCGACGTATCCTTCAAGGCAAAGCCCATTATCGGCGTAGCCGGCAGCGGCGAACACACCCATGTAGGCATCTGCGCCACCCTGAAAAACGGCAAAACCATCAACCTCCTGGCTCCTACAGAAATGAAAGCCGACTTCCTCTCCACCATCGGCTACGGCTTCATTATGGGCATCCTGAAGAACTACGAAGCCACCAACCCCTTCGTATCCTCCACCACCGACGCCTTCAACCGTCTGAAACCGGGCTTCGAAGCACCGGTCTGCATCGTCACCTCCCTGGGCCACAAACCGGAAGTTCCGTCCCGTAACAGAACCATCCTCATCGGCCTGGTGAGAGACATTGACAACCCGAAAGCCACCAGATTCGAACTCCGCGCTCCAAACCCCTTCACTAACACCTACCTGGCAGCCTCCTGCCTCTTCCTCTCTGCCCTTGACGGCATTACCTACGCTGTCACCTCCGGCAAGACACCGGCAGACCTTCTGGCCGAACTCTCCAAGCAACCGGGAGAAAAAGCAGACTACCTGGAAGAAGGAAGAGCCTATCGCTGCGAAGACAACGTATTCGAAGACTTCACCCAGGAAGAAAGAGATGCAGCCTTCGGTAAACCGCCGGCTACTGTCTGGGAAAACGTGAAGACCATGAAAGCCAACCCCGACAAAGTGGCAGTCATTGAAGCCGGCGGCACCCTGAATGCAACCATTGTAGACTCCTTCGTAGCCTCCATCGTATACCGCTGGAAGAACGAACTTATCGACCGCATCATCCCGGCCACAGAAGCCCTGGTCAAAGGCTTCAGGAAACTCCCCAGCGAAGACGACCTGGACGAAGAACGGTGGGCTGATATCCTTGATAAGAAATACGAACTCATCAAAGACACCAAAGCCGGCAAATCCCTCTGCACTAAGCTGAAAGACGCCCTCGAAGCCGATGACTACGACACCGCCTCCGACCTGCAGATCGAAATCAATAAGAAAGCTGAAGCCCTCGAAAAAGAATACGGCGAATACGCTCTGAACATCGTAGGCTGATACAGGAAATCAAAAAAGACTGCGAAGAAAGGTCAATCATTTCTTCGCAGTCTTTTTTACTGTCATATGATGATATGCAGCCTGCCGCCATGGTCATCTCGAGCGGGGGAACATGCCGGTATGGGACATAAAGCCCCTGGGGCTATGGAAACGCAGAGCCGAGAGATCTCCAGCCACTATGCTGCACACCATTGGAGAGTGAGATTTCTCCACTCTGTGGAGACTCTGCATAGAGTTTCCAAGTCAGCCGAAGTTGGCCTCTAGCCTGCACAATAAGAGGCTTTCCTATTGGCGGCTGACCGGCTTCGGTCGAAATGACGGGGGCGGGTGGCGTTTTGTCATCAGTTCCGTGAAAGGACTGTATGCAGCCTGCCGCCATGGTCATCTCGAGCGGGGGAACGTGCCGGTATGGGACATAAAGCCCCTGGGGGCTATGGAAATGCAGAGCCGAGAGATCTCCAGCCCCAATGTTCTGTGTATCATGGGGGGTGAGATTTCTCCACTCTGTGGAGACTCTGCATAGAGTTTCCAAGTCAGCCGAAGTTGGCCTCTAGCCTGCACAATAAGAGGCTTTCCTATTGGCGGCTGACCGGCTTTGGTCGAAATGACGAGGGGCGGGACGGCGTTTTGTCATCAGTTCCGTGAAAGGACTGTATGCAGCCCGCCGCTATCGTCATCTCGAGCGGAGCTGCATGCCGGTATGGATGGTAAAGCCTATATGGGCTATTGATACTCAGAGTCGAGAAATCTCCTGCCCTAATGCTCTCTGTACCAGCAGGGCGTGAGATTTCTCCGTTCCCCTCTTTCCTTGTAAGAAGCGGCAATAGGAGCAGGGACCGCCAGCTATTATCTCCATAAAAGTAAATTTTATGAATGAGTAATTGCTTTTTGAGCATAAAGACATAAATTGTTACGTTACGCCTGCAGGCGCCCCCTTTGCAGTTCCCTCCCGTTTGGTATATGATGGATGCAAATCAAAAATAAGAGGTGGTACCTTTGGATTTAGATACAGAAAAGATTTTGAAGCGGTTTGAAGATTATATTTCCTACAACACCCAGTCCGACGAGGAGAATGACCAGGTCTATCCCAGTACGCCGGGGCAGATGGTGCTGGCTCGCCATTTGAAGGAGGAACTGGAGCAGCTGGGGCTTCAAGAGGTGAGCCTGGATGAAAATGGCTATGTCATGGCCACCCTTCCGGCTAACGGCGCAGAGGGCAGTGTGGTAGGTTTCATTTCCCACATGGATACCAGCCCCGATGCCCCCGGCGGTCCCATTCGAAGCCGGGTGGTTCATGACTATGATGGGAAGGACATCTGCCTGAATAAAGAAAAGAATATCGTCCTCGCTGCGAAGGATTTCCCGGAAATTTTGAAATACAAGGGCCAGGATATCATCGTCACCGATGGTACCACTCTTCTTGGCGCCGATGACAAGGCGGGAGTGACGGCCATTGTGAGCGCCATGGAGTACCTGCTCCATCATCCGGAATTAAAGCACGGGAAAATCCGCATTGCCTTCACACCGGATGAGGAAACGGGGCGGAGTCCTCTTTGTTTTGATGTGAAGAAATTTCATGCGGACTTTGCATACACCATTGACGGCGGCGAGCTGGGCGGCCTGGAATATGAAAACTTCAACGCTGCCAATCCGGAAATCATCATTCATGGAAGAAGCGTGCACACCGGCGATGCCAAGGGAAAAATGGTGAATGCCATTTCCATTGCTTCCCAGTGGCAGTCCCTGCTGCCGGAAGGGGAGAAACCGGAATGCACGGAAGGCAGGGAAGGATTTTTCCATGTGTATAAAATCAGCGGATCCGTGGAAGAATGTACTCTGTCCATGCTGGTGAGGGACCATGACCGGGCGAAATTTGAAAAAAGGAAACAGTACCTCCAGCATATGGCAGATTTCCTGAATGAGAAGTATGGGGAAGGCACGGTGGAAGTGAAGCCTCATGATGTGTACTTTAACATGCTGGACATTATCCGGGACGGCCATATGGATATCGTGGAGCTGGCGCGGAAGGCCATGAAACAAGCGGGGGTTACGCCGGTGGAACTTCCTATCCGCGGCGGTACTGATGGCGCCCAGCTTTCCTTCAAAGGACTGCCCTGCCCCAATATTTTCACCGGCGGCGCCAATTTCCACAGCCGTTTCGAATACCTGCCCATACCTTCGCTGGTAAAGGCTTGTGAAACGGTCATTGAAATCGCCTGCCACGGGTGGGAAATCAGGTAAATCAGGTAAATCAGTGAACTGGTGGGCTGGTGAGCTAGGGAAGCACTGATTAATTCATAGAGTCTGCTTTTATAAGAATTTTTATGCACTGCTTCGTCATGGGACTCCTTAAATAGCTCGCTATTCGCGTCGTCCCATTCCTTGCATTGCATAAAAATCCAAGAATAAAAGCAGACAGTGATTTAATCAGCGCTTCCCTAGTGACTTCTCAACTGATCGTGCCGCCCTTTAAGTGACACTCTCTTACTGGGGAAGGATAATATAGCACTCCGTCATGCAGAACTGGTAACACAAACGCAAATCCCGTAACGTCTTGCGTCCCCTTTAGAGTGGCAAGGGAACTGGATTCGTAGGGGAGTGAAGCAACCTGAGAATCCAGTGACATGCTTTTCCATGAAGAAGAGGACTGCGGAGCGGCGCAGGGGCGTAGGAGGCTGTAAGTCGGATTGACACTCTATGCTGGCGTGACCGCCAAACGGCTCCTTCCTGCCGACTGGTATTTAAGGAAGCACTGATTAATTCATAGAGTCTGCTTTTATAAGAATTTTTATGCACTGCTTCGTCATGGGACTCCTTAAATAGCTCGCTATTCGCGTCGTCCCATTCCTTGCATTGCATAAAAATCCAAGAATAAAAGCAGACAGTGATTTAATCAGCGCTTCCTTAACGGCATTTGTCTCATATGCTTCAACTACCGAGATCCTTCGCTGGCGCTCAGGATGACAAGTGGGAGGCAGGAAGGATAGCACGTAACGCTGATTATGAAACTCATCGCCCCCTAAAGGGGAAACGACTCACTACATTTTGCGCGTCGCTAGCGCTCTCTCAAAATGTGTTCGCTGTGCACCGTAAGGGCGATACCACAACCCTATGAACCTTCTGAATCCTATGAACCATCTGAATCCGGGTCGCAAAGCGGCCCAAAGGAGGAATAACGATGAAAGATATTTCAGATACCCTGCTTCAGACATTTCGTAAAGCCTATGAAGCAGATAAAAATGCCCAGGTGCTTCATGGCACTCTGGCGAAGACGGATATGATGAATCTGGCCTATCATCCTGCGAAGGGAGCGGCCCTGAAAGGGGCCTTCACAGTGGAAGTGAAGACCCGGGGAATTACGGCCCAGGAACAGTCGGGGCGCTGCTGGCTCTTTGCGGCGCTGAACATTCTTCGGGAAAAGGTGGCGGAAAAGTGCCATCTGGAGCAGTTTGAGCTGTCCCAGAATTACCTTTCCTTCTATGACAAGCTGGAGAAAGCGAACAATTTCCTTGAAATGGTGATTGAAAATGCAGATGCGCCGGTGAAGGGACAGCTCATGCAGTATGTACTCCGCGGTATGAGTGATGGGGGATACTGGACCGAGGCGGCGGACCTGGTGGAGAAGTACGGCGTGGTGCCGAAACAGGTGCAGCCGGAAACATACCAGTCCGGCCATACGGACCGTTTCGTTTCTACCCTGAACCGCCTCCTCCGGAAGGATGCCATGGAGCTTCGGGAGCTGGTGAAGGCGGGCAGGGATCCTTACGCCAGAAAAGCGGAAATGATGGAAGAGGTGTATAAGGCAGAATGCATTGCCTTCGGCGAGCCGGTGCAGACTTTCGATTTCTCCTATCGCGATAAGGATAACCATTTCCATGAGGACCGGGGACTTTCGCCCCTCGATTTCTATCACAAGTACGTAGGGATTTCTCTCTATGACTACATGGCTGTCATCAATGAACCTACCTTTGATAAACCTCTGGGCCGCCTCATCGCATTCCACGGGGTGGAAAACATGGCAGGCCGGGATATGAAGGGGCTGAATCTTACGGGGAAGGATATGGAAGATCTCTGCGTGAAGCAGCTGAAAGCCGGCGAGCCTGTGTGGTTTGCCTGCGATGCCGGTGCGGCAGGCGCTAGAAAAGAAGGGGTGTGGGACCCAGGGAGCGTGCGGTATGAAGACCTTCTGGGCGGCTTCTCCATGGACATGGAGAAGGGAAAACAGCTGGAATACAGCGCCAGCTCCGCTACCCACGCCATGCTTCTCACCGGCGTCCATGTGGACGAAAAAGGAAAACCGGACCGCTGGAAAATCGAGAACTCCTGGGGCAAGGACGTGGGGGACAACGGGTACTTTGTGTGCTCAGAAGCCTATTTCCAGAAATTTGTGTATGAAGCAGTGATTCTGAAAAAGCACTTCACCGAAGACCAGAAGAAAATGATGGAACTGGAACCGGTATATATCAACGCCTGGGATGAAGACTATTGAAATCAAAAGGGGCTGTGAAGAAATGATTTACAGGAAGCCCCTTTTTGTACGTGAAATATAAGGCTTGCAAAGAGCCTGCCCCTGGGCTTGGGGAGGCTCTCTTCAAAGGCACAAACCTGAGGGAGCCTTTTCCTTGTGCCAAAGGAAAAGGCTCCTTCAGGTTTACTGTTATGCCACAGGCTGAAAAGAAAAAATAAAAATTTTCCCCCAAAAATCCATTGACAGATTGCAGGTCTGCTGGTATAATCAATTACGTTGTCGGGGCATAGCGCAGTTTGGTAGCGCACTTGGTTCGGGACCAAGGGGTCGCAGGTTCAAATCCTGCTGCTCCGACCATTTATGCGGGTGTAGCTCAATGGTAGAGCGCCAGCCTTCCAAGCTGGTTACGAGGGTTCGATTCCCTTCACCCGCTCCATTTTTTTATCCGCTTTTGGCGGATTTTTTATTTGCCCTCCATAGAGGAGGGTGAAAATAGAGTTTGACAAATACAGGGACGTCCTGTAATATATATATGTTCATGCCGGTATAGCTCAGCTGGTAGAGCGGCGCATTCGTAATGCGTAGGTCGCAGGTTCAAATCCTGTTGCCGGCTCCAAGAATTTAAGGCCTGGAATTTATCGATAAATACGATTCATTCCAGGCCTTTTTTCTATTGTTTTGGAGTGCTGAAATACTCCTAAAAATAGCCATAATCGGGTTACTAACCAGATTACTAACCAGATTTTTTGTGATGAGTGGTTTATCTCGGATCATTCTGCGGCTCCGATGGCATATTAGGTCATAAATCGGCCGCTTGGGATTTAGAGATAAAACCGTTAAAAGTCACAGCAGACCCCTTGGGGGCTTCGGATTTTCAGTGAAAATCCTGTTATCCTCCGTCGCCAGTGGCGCCACTGGCGGGCATTAAGGTGCTCGCTTACTGTGCAGGCTATATATTGCGGCGAAGCCGCCGCCACCACCACCACCCTCTGAACCGTTTGAACCCTATGAACCTTCACCCCGAAGGCGTGTCCAAGGGCATAGCCCCGTCAACGTACACCCTTTCCCGCTGCGCGGGAATTTCCCTCAAGGGGAAACAGGAAGTAAGGCGGCCAGGGCATTCCGCCTGAGATACTGCGAAAAGAATTTTCTGGCCCCACTATGATATAATACAGAAAACAGGATTGCCATGATTTCAATGAAAGAGGTTGATTCCTATGAAACTGGTTGTGATTAACAAGTTATCCGATGAAAAAATCGATGCATTGAAAAAAGCAGTGCCCGGCTCCGTGGTGGAAGCCTACAAATCACCGAAGGAAGCGCTGCCCCATGTGGCAGACGCCGATGCCATTGCTCTCTGGGGATTTCAGGATGTGGAGCCCCTCCTTCAGGCAGCGCCTCATGTGCGCTGGGTTCATTCCCTGTCTGACGGGGTGGAAAAACTCCTCACTCCCAGTATGATGGAAAGGCCCATTATTCTCACCAATTCCCACGGTGTCCATGACCGGGCGGTGTCGGAGCACACCATGGCCCTTCTTCTTTCCTGGTTCCGCCGCATCCCTGACGCCGTCCGCAGTCAGAGCGCCCATACCTGGTCCAGACCCCACGGGGAATCCCTTTTCGGCAAGACCATCCTTATTGTAGGTTTCGGCAGCATTGGCAGGGCCATTGCCCAGCGGGCCAAGGTCTTTGAAACCCATATTCTGGCAGTGAAGAAACATCTGTCCCATGAAATGTTCGCAGACCATGTATACACCCAGGAAGAAGTCATGGATGTCCTGCCCAAGGCAGACATCATCATCGCTGCTCTTCCTGCCACACCGGAAACGGATAAGTTCTTCGATGAGGAAAAATTCAAAGCCATGAAGAAATCGGCCCTTTTCATCAACATTGCCCGGGCCTCCGTGGTGGATGAACCGGCCCTGGTAAAGGCTCTTGAGGAAGGGGACATTGCCGGCGCCTGCATGGACGTTTTCTCCAAGGAACCGCTTCCTGAAGATCATCCCTTCTGGGACATGAAAAATGTGATCATGACCCCTCACATTGCCTCCATGGTACCGGATTTCTGGAATAAGCTCACCTTCCTTCTGGAAACCAATTTCATCGCCTTCAGCCGCGGCGAGAAGCTGCTGAATGAAGTGGATAAGAAAAAGGGTTACTGATGGCTATGTAAAAAGAGGACTGCCCGGGCAGTCCTTTTTTTATGGCTGTCCATGGTCAGTATTTTTTACGTTTCAAAGCCCTTCCGCATAGCCTGCCTGCCGCAGCAGGCCATAACCCAGGGCGAAGCGGTGACTACTTTGAGGCTCTGAACCTTTTTCTCCCGTATGCTATAATATAGAAAATAAATTCGATGATTACTATTTCACACATGAGGAGAATACCATGGCAGGAAAAAAGCGGGTACGGAGAACGAGAGCGGCAAAGAAGGGAGGACATCCTTTTCTGGTGCTTCTCTTCTTTATAGCCCTCATTATGGGTTCTGCCTATATGACGGACCGCATGACCAATGCCCCTGATTCGGAGGTGGCCCAGAACGTTACCACCATTGGCCACCTGTTTAACGATAAGGAGATGCAGGGACTGGTGCCGAAAGAAGATCAGGGTACGCCGGAAAGCGTGAAAGAAAAAATCAAAGCCGCCATGGATAAGGTGGTGACGGTGCAGGTAAAGGCCGATGATGAAGAACCGGCGGGAAGCAGCGTTTCCTCCAATGAAAAAAAGGACGGCAGCCAGACAATGGAAAAGGGGAAAAAGGCTTCCTTCAGTCTGCCTTCTATTGTGTCTAAAATCACAGGAAAAAGGGAAAGCCATGAGAACACAGCAGCTTCTCCTTCCCTGCAGGGAAAGCCAACGGAAGCGGCTTCCTCCGCTGTTTCATCTACCTCTTCGTCCACTGTTTCTGCTTCCTCCTCTGCTCCTGCGGCCCCGGCAGCCGCTGCTCCTTCCGTGAAGAAGGATGCAGGACATACGAAGGCTCCTGCCAAACAGAATGCAGCTCCCCTGAAAGCTGCACCGGCAGCTTCGCCAAAGCCCAATACACCTTCAGCAGTAAAGGGAAAGCTGGCTGTGGTCATCGATGATGCAGGACGGGATCTGGCATCCCAGCATGTCTATGAATCCCTGGGTATTCCGCTGACCCTGGCTGTCATGCCGAACCAGGTGCACACCAGGGATGCTGCCCTGTCCTGGCATGCCCATGGCCTTCCTGTGATTCTTCACCAGCCTATGGAATCGGTTTCCGGTATCGGTATGGAATCCAAGGTTATCCTGACTTCCATGAGCGATGAGGAAATCAGGAGCCTTCTGAAGAGCTCTCTTTCCCAGGTGCCGGAAGCGGTGGGCATCAATAATCATCAGGGTTCCAAGGCCACCACGGACCGTCATACCATGGAGGTGGTGATGAATGAGCTCCACCACCGCCATCTCTTCTTCTTCGACAGCCGCACCAATTCCACCACCGCTGCCGACGGAGCAGCGGCCTCTTACGGCGTTCCCTATGTAAGAAATGATCTTTTCGTAGATAATGAAGCCGACGTGGCGGCCATATCCGCCATGATTCGGGAAGCGGCCAAACGGGCGCAGAAATACGGCACCTACGTGATTATCGGACACTGCCGACCCAAGACAGCGGAAGCCTTCCGCCAGATGGTGCCCCAGCTGGAAAAAGAGGGCATCCAGTTCGTTTACGTTTCTTCTCTTGCCAAATAAGGAGAATTCCATGGTACAGACAGTTCTTATTTCCGGCGGCACTTCCGGCATCGGTCTTGCCACTGCCAAAATTCTGGCAGGTGAAGGCATTCGGCCCGTTCTTCTGGGAAGAAATGAAGAGCGGGGACAGAAGGCCCAGGAGCAGGTCAGGGGAAGCCTTTACATTCCCTGTGACGTGACGGTCACAAAAGACTGCCAGAAAGCGGTGAAAGCGGCATCGGCCATTGGAAAAATCACGGGCCTTGTCCTTTCAGCCGGTATGTATGAAGAAAAACTGCTGGAAAATACCACCGATGAGGAAATCGAGCACTTCTTTGCGGTCAACGTTTTTGGCGCCATGAAACTGACCAGGGAGGCCATCCCTGCCATGAGAGGGGCGGCAGGCAGCATTGTGGCGGTGGCTTCTGACGCTGCTCTCCAGGGCAATGTGCAGTGCAGCCTCTACGGCGCCACCAAGGGCGCCCTGGTTTCCTTCATCCGCTCCCTGGCCCTGGAAATGGCAGTGGAAAACATCCGGGCCAACGTAGTGTGTCCCGGAGATGTGGATACCCCCCTTCTGGACAGGCAGCTTCGCGACTATGGCGGCAGCCGCAAAGAAATGGGGGACTGGTATCCCCTGATGCGCATCGGCCGTCCGGAAGAAGTGGGAGAACTCATTGCCTTCCTTCTCTCACCGAAAGCTTCCTTTATCACCGGCGCCGCCATTCCGGTGGACGGCGGCCTTACAGACTGGTAAAAAGAAAAGAAGGTCTTTCCTCACCGGGAAAGGCCTTCTTGTTTTCTTGCTTTTATCTCCGAGACGCCATCCATTTACATCATGCCAAAAAGGCCTCACCGGAGAGGTGAAGCCTTTTTATGGAAAAGGCACTTCTCATGAATGAAATGAAGAGGCTTCCTCCATCAGAGCTTTCATTTCAGGGGCCGAAGGGACTTTTCTGTTTTCAGTGCACTGAAGGGAAGCAGCCGGGCTCTTTTCACCTCCTCCCTCCTGTTCCATGGATGGGCGCCTGCAGGATTTACAAGAAGGCTTTCGGCATTGGCTGTTTCTATATGCATAGTCAGGGAGAAGGGGAAAGGGTATCAGGGACAGAAATAGAAAGAGGAGTATAGCCGGTCAGGGAATATTTCATTTCAAAGGGCAGGGACTGCCTGGCAGGTGCCTGTGAAATCAGAATTTCTATTGGTGCTTTTTATGATTTTAGGTATAATAGAGATAAGTAATGGTTTGAAATCACCATACATCAGCCATTCTTTACACTGGCAGATTCATGGTTTACAGCCCGGATGTCCGGGCAGGGAGGTTTCTATGAGCGAAGAAAGAGATATGGAAAAGACACCGGTTGTTCGTCCTGAAGCAGCTCCTGAGGTGAAGGAAGCGGCTAAGCCGCCCATGGAAAAGGAGGAAACTGGCCTTCCGGCAGAGAAAGCGGAAGCCGGACTTCCTGCTGAGAAGGAACCGGCAGGCCTGCCGGCGGAGAAGGAAGAAGCGCAGGTACCGGCAGCTGCTGGGGAGGAAACGGAAGAAGTCCATGTGGATTCTCCGGAGCCTGATATGGAAATCAATATCATTGATGACCGGGATAAGGAAGCGGAAGGGCTCATCCGCTGGGCTGCCGGCCGGGCCGGC
>ULYX01048500.1_pt1 | contig 15037 bp, 17 predicted proteins | sample 1962591 | NCBI WGS metagenome assembly ULYX01 (sample SAMEA4835874, study PRJEB28245) | human gut metagenome | biome: gut microbiome; material: fecal sample | place: Denmark | collected 2008
TCATCGCTCCGTCAAATCTTCGAAATGACTACGCTTATTATAAGTTCCTTTGACATGACCTTCGTCATCCAACAGATTTTTATTTACAAATTCACGATACTCCTTATAATCCATCCCTAAAGATTCCATACTGATATTGCCTGTATTTGTAAAAGCGTCTCGATTAAAATACTTATCGTCATCTTCTACTTTTTTAAAGGATGTTGTACCGTTAATTTTATCTTCTTTGATATCGGCATAAGCTGTCTTTAACTCTTCGTTCAAATCTTCAACCTGAACATCGATATCGCCGGACTTTGCCTTTTCCAATGTATCCTTGCTCAATGGAACATTGCCATCCACCATAGGAGTCAGTTTGGTTCCATTCTTGATATCTTCTTGTGTTACTACTTTAATCTTACATTCTTTCTCTGTAGAATTATCAAATTCATCCGTTCCTACAATTGTATTTGTTTGAGTTTCTGCCTTCGAAATATCCGTTTCTTCTTTGGATTCTACTGTGACTTTTGATTTATCTTCAGCAAGATAATAGCGAGATAGGTCGAATCCTTCTGCGTTTTGTTCTACAGTGATTGTATCTCGGAAGCCAACAAATTCTGGAGCTTTAGAATCTGTAACTTTGATTTCGACATCTTCTGTCTTATCTCCATAGGTAATAGTAACGGTATATGTTCCTGCTTCCAAATAAGTTTCATCTTTGGAAGTAACTTCTCCAGATTCTTCGTTATATGAATATTTGTCAGTATCTGTCATCAAATTGGATGTGATTTTGATGTCATCCACCAGTTCAGCATCCATTTTTTCTGTATCCAATAAAGATTCCTTTGTCAAAGAAACTTTATCTCCAGCCTCTATTTCTTGAGTTTTTACCACAATTGAAGGTTGAGAAGTTATTGCATATACAATGGCTAAGCAGACAACTATAACAGCCACTATACCAGCAATAATTTTTTTGTTTTGATACCATTTCATTATTTTTTTCCTCCTTTTTAAATCGCGAGAGCATTTAAAACATGCCTGTATCTCCGAATCCACCACCGAACATATTATTATCAAAAAAATTATTTAAACTATCTTCTGCAAAACTTGCAGCACTTTCTGCTTGGTGCATTGCTTCATTTGCACAGTTCTCTGTAAATCTGTTTAATGATTCTAATTCATTTGTTTGTTGTTCTTGTTCAATGTTTTGTTGAAATAAACGATGTAAAAAATCAAACATATCTATATTTCCTCCTTTTTATTATATCAACTTTATATGTTTTAAGCAGCGTAATTCCATCAGAATGATACATTTTCAAAGTAAACACTTTATAGATTTTTTTGTGGTATAATATTATCACGTAAATCAGATGGAAGTTCCTCTTTATGGAGGTTGTTTGTACAAAAAAATTGGTGACACTTTTGGTGACAGCAATCCAAAAACTAGGTGATATTTTATGGAAAATAGCCCCAATTTTTATAAAAAATCCCCACTTTTTCAATAAAACGGACCCATTTTAGGGAATGTGAGGGTTCCCTTCTTCTGCACCAAAGTCTATAAAGTCCTTTATATAAAGGAGTTTTTTTCTTATGTCTTAATTAAGTGTAAGTTTTAGTGTTAGATAAATCATTTAACTACGATTCCTAATAGTTTTAAGAATGTCATGGCTTGCTGGGTGTTGATAATGATACCTTTTAACATATTTTCACTGACACCGATATTATTGATTTGGCATGTTGAAAAATCGACTTTATTTAAGTTTGTGTTAAAGAAGTCACTATCATCGAGTTGAACATTTTTGAATTCAATATCTTTGAAAGTGCATTGAATAAAGCCAGAATTTTCAAGGTTTGTATTTTCGTAGCGAACTTTTTTAAAAGAGGACATGCCATAGTCTGAATAAGCGTTATTACACGAATCAAATAGAGTGTTATCTAACAAAGAATCGCTGATCTCAATTCCCATACAACGACAGTTGATGAATTGAACACGATATAGACTGCATTTTAAAAAGTGAACATTTTCAAATTCGCAGTGATCAAATACGATATCCAACAATTCAGCCTGTTCAAACTGAATATTTTGAAATGAAACATGATCAAATCGACAGGCATCAATCGTCATATTTTGATTTTCAATATTTTGTATGACGGTTTGTTCGAATTTGATATCTTGAATATAGTGGTCGTAAAAAATAGTAGGATCATTTTGATAAGGATCCAAAATATTTGATATTTTAGGTAATTGAATCTTCATTTTGTTCATCTCCGGTATTATTAAATCATAAAGAAAGATCATGGTCGATAAATAATAAGACAAAATGATAGAAGTAAGCTATAATCAAATAAGATATTACTTGGAGGAAATTATGAAATTTTTTGATATTGATAAGAAAATATGGACTTACATCATAGGGATCGCCATTCTTGTTGTATGTATATTAAATCTTGATAAAGTAGGACAAACAATTGGTGTTATTTGGAACGCTGTCAAGGTACTTGTATTTGGCGGTATGATAGCGTATGTTTTGAATTTGGTGATGAATCGAATAGAAAAACTTTTAGAAAAATCTAAAAATAAGTTTGTTCTTAAAATAAAAAGAGTAATTAGTTTATTAGCCTCCCTATGTTTTGTAGCTTTGATTATTTATTTTGTCTTGGCTATTGTGATACCAACTCTAGGACAAGCTGGCCAGGTACTTATCGATGTATTGCCTCAATATTTTAATGATACTATTAAATTTTTGTCGAATCTTTTTGAAAATAATCCACATATTGTAGAAATGATAAATGGATTAGAAATCAATTGGAAAGAAATGATTGATCAAACTTTATCTTTTTTAGGGAATGGATTAGGAAATGTATTAGGATCTACATTCAATATGGTCAATATTGTAGTTAACTCGGTTTTCAATACAATTCTTTCAATCATTTTTGCGATTTACGTTTTACTAGATAAAGAACGTTTTATAAGGCTTTATCATCGATTAGGCGATTTATATTTGGGAAAAGACAGAAAAGATAAGTTGACTTCTGCATTAAAAATTATAAATCAGTCATTTGGATCATTTATTGGCGGACAATGTATAGAAGCAACGATCTTAGGAACTCTATGTGCAACAGGAATGTATTTATTGAACATGCCATATCCATTGATGATTGGTGTGCTAGTTGGCTTGATTAATATCATTCCGATGATTGGAGCCTATATTGGTGGAGCAATTGGTATGTTTATGGTTTTTACTGTAGATCCAATGATGTCTTTAGGATTCCTTGTATATTTATGTATTCTTCAACAGTTTGAAAGTAACGTAATATATCCTAGAGTTGTAGGCAGCAGTGTAGGTTTACCAGGGATTTACGTAATGATGACAGTGGTTGTTTTCGGTTCTTTGGCAGGTATACCTGGAATGTTCTTAGGAATTCCTACAGTTGCCAGTATCTATAAGCTGGCTAAGATCCATATTCAGAATAAAGAAAAAGAACTTGAAACTAAGAAATTAGAAAGTAAAACTTCTGTTAAAAATTAGTCAGTGTATCATAGTAAATGATATAATGTTTCCGTATAAGAGGAGACGAATATGATTAAATGTTTGGCGTTTGATTTAGATGGAACTTTATTAATGGATGATAAAACGATGGATCCAAGAACAGTGGATTCCATCAAACAGGCAATGGCTAAAGGTATACAGATCGTTATTGCCAGTGGTCGTGATAAAAATGGATGTCGTTTTGTGTATGAGCCTCTAGGACTGGAAGAAGGTAACAACTATTTGGCATTGGTAAACGGACAGATCATTTATGATTTTAAAAATAAAGAATATGATTTAGATGATGTTTTGATGCCAGAAGATGGAATCAAGATCCAACAAATCTGTAAGAAATTTGATGTAGAGGGTATCTTCTGTTGCGGTTATGATTTCTACAGTTATCTTTCTACAATGAATCGTTTGAAAAAGAAAATAAAAGAAGTTGTTGCGGGAAAACCAATGGACTATGGATTGAAGTCAGGTGGAAAATATCGAAACTTTATAAATCTTCCTTATGAAGAAGTTCGTTTGACGCAGGATATCAATAAAGTTATCATGGTTCATTCAGAGAAGTTCTTTAAACAAAATTTAGATGCACTAAAAGAAGCTTTAAGTGATTATGATGTTTTGATGGTCGGTCCAGCTTGGATGGAAATCATGCCAAAGGGTGTATCTAAGGCAAGTGCTTTAGAAAAAATTGCCGCTAAAAATGGATATACGATGAATGAAGTCATGGCATTTGGAGATGCGGAAAACGATATTCAAATGTTAAAAAGAGCCGGAGTCGGTGTAGCTATGGGGAATGCCATGGATGAAGTAAAAGAAATAGCTGATATCATTACAGATACAAATTTAAATAATGGGATCGGTAAGATCATTGATAAAATGGTACTGGGCAAATAAATAGACGTATACTGAATAATGTTCTATGATTAGATTAACAAATGGAGGAACTAATTATGAAAATTGTAAATACTCAAGAATTTAATGAATTAATGAACGAAAAAGCAGTATTGGTAGATTTCTTTGCCACTTGGTGTGGACCTTGTAAAATGTTAAGTCCAGTATTAGAAGGTGTTGCCGAAAAAATGAAAGACAAGGTAACGATCGTTAAGGTCGATGTAGACAGAAGTCCAGATTTGGCTGCAAAATTTGGTGTCATGAGTGTACCAACAATGATTATGTTTAAAAATGGTCGTCAGGTAGATGCTTTCTCTGGATACATGCCAGAAGCAAATTTAATGGCTAATATCGAAAGAAATTTATAAAAAATTAACAGCTCGATGTAGTTTTACTGCACTGAGCTGTTTTTTGATGGGAAATTGAGGAGGGGTTTTCATGAATAGTATTTATGATCGTTGCAGTATTAGAAAATTTAAACAGGAATCTCTGAAAAAATCGGAAATCGATAAAATCTTGAGAGCAGCTTTTTGTGCACCAAGTGCTAAAAATGCTCAGCCATGGTTTTTTATAGTGACAGAAGATAAAGAAAAACTTAAAGAATTGAGTGAGTTTTCTCCTTATGCAAAATTATTGGCAGATGCTGCTTTGGGTATCGTTGTCTGTGCTGATACAGATTGTAATCCAAGTTTAGATTATTGTCAGCAGGACTGTGCAGCAGCTACTCAAAATATGTTGGTTGAGGCGAAAGAATTAAATATAGGCTCTTGTTGGTTAGGTGGATATCCTAATGAAGATCGTGTTCAGACACTAAAAATGTATTTTAAATTACCTCAAAATATTGTACCATTATGGATGGTTGCGTTTGGTTATCCAGACCAGAAACAAGAACCAAAAGATAAATTTAAGGAGAGTAAGATACGATATGAATAGGCAACTTGAAATCATCGTTTGTCAAAATCAAGAGATGTTAAAGGAAGTGGCGGATTGTGCCAATGAAATATGGCATGAATATTTTCCTTTTCTTTTGAGTAAAGATCAGATAGATTATATGGTCGATAAATTCCAGAGCTTTAAGGCAATGGACGAACAGACTCGACACGATCATTATAAATACTATCAAGTTCATAAAGATGGTGAAATGATTGGATATATAGGTCTAAAATTTGAACCGGATCGTTTGTTTTTGTCAAAACTGTATTTAAAAAAAGAAGCTAGAGGAAAACACTATGCTTCAGATATGTTGGAATATATTTTTGAAATTGCCAAAAGACAATGTTATCAAAGTGTATATTTGACATGCAATAAACATAATGCCAATAGTCTTGCGGTATATGAAAAAAAAGGATTTAAAAAGATCGATGAAGATGTAACGGATATAGGAAATGGATATGTTATGGACGATTACATCTACGAATACACATTATAGGCTGCTAATTTAGGCGGTCTTTTTAATAAAAGAAAAGCCATCAAAAGATGGCTTTAAATGTTGGTGTCGATCAAGATAAAATTATCAGGAATATCCTTGGCATCGGCGTTGATCTGGTTGTCGCTGAATATGGCTTCAAAATCATCTGTAGAAATGAAGCTGCAGAATCCAGTTACATTAAATTTAGATGAGTCAGCCAATAAGTAACTTTTCTTGGCAAGAGACATAGCTTTTTGTTTAATGGCCATCGTATCCATTTCAACTGTATAAACAAGTTTTCTTTTTAGATCAATTCCGGCACAACCGATAAAGGCATAATCAAAGTTGAAACGCTCAAGTCCGCTTAGGGTCAAAGGACCAGTACACATGGCAAATTCAGGGATGAGTTTTCCTCCTATGCAGAAAAGTTCGGCATTGTAATCTTGAAAGTTTGAAACTATCAACTTGCTATGGGTGACGATCTTGATTTTTTTGCCTTCCAGGTATTTTAACATTGCTACAATGCTTGTGCCTCCATCTAAAAAGATGCAGTTTCCATCTTCAACGATAGAGGCGGCTCTTCTGGCTACTGCATTTTTTTCTTTGGAACTAAACAGCATATGATCCTTCATGGTTTTTTCATTACGATCTGAAAGAATATTTCTGTATTGAATGCTTTTGGCTCCTCCGTGAACACGAATGATTAGGTTTTTCTTGCTTAATTCATCACAATCACGGCGAATTGTTGTTTCGGTAACATTTAATTTCTGTGCCAGTTCTCTAGTAGAAATGAAGCCTCTTGAGTTAGTGATTTCTACGATCTTGGCATATCTCTCATCTGTAATCATGATTCCTCTCCTAATGTATAATACTAGTATAACTTAACAATATGATAAATTACAAAATAACCCGAGCTTTTTTTGTGAATTTTGATAAAATGAAAGTAACAAAAAGGAGATATATCATGACAAAAAAATTAATCAGTCCGGCTAAGTACATCCAAGGACCCGGAGAATTAAAGAAACTTGGAGAACATGTAGGCGCAATGGGAAAGAAGGCTTTGATCCTGATTAGTCAGGGAGGCTATAAACGAATCGGAAAGATAGTAGAAGATAGCTTTAAGGAAACTAGTTGCGAAATACTCTTTGATTATTTTAATGGAGAGTGTTCAAAGAATGAAATCAACCGTCTAGTTCAATTGGCTAATGATAATAATTGTGATATGGTCATTGGAATTGGCGGTGGAAAGATCTTTGATACTGCCAAGGCAGTGGCTCATTATGTAAAAAGTCCTGTAGTTATCTGTCCAACGATTGCCAGTACAGATGCACCATGCTCAGCATTATCTGTTATTTATTCAGATGAAGGAGTATTTGAAGAATACTTCTTTTTACCAAAAAATCCCGATGTTGTGTTAGTAGATACGCAAGTCATTGCCGATTCACCGGTTCGATTAACTGTTGCAGGAATTGGAGATGCTTTAGCTACCTATTTTGAAGCACGTGCCTGCGTGCAAAGCCAGGCTACAACTTGTGCAGGTGGAACTGCAACCAATGCAGCGTATGCATTAGCTAAATTATGTTTTGAAACTTTGATGGAAGAAGGCGTAAAAGCTAAGGTTGCTCTAGAGGCAAAAGCTTTAACCCCGGCGGTCGAAAAAATCATTGAAGCAAATACCTTATTATCTGGAATAGGATTTGAAAGCTGTGGTTTAGCTGGAGCACATGCTATTCATAATGGATTTACCGTATTGGAAGAATGTCATTCTATGTACCATGGAGAAAAAGTTGCTTTCGGCACGATCGTACAGTTGGTTTTAGAAAATGTACCGGCTGAAGAACTTGAGGAAATCATAGAATTCTGTATTGAGGTTGGATTGCCAGTTACCTTAAAGCAGCTGGGAATCGAAGAAGTGACAAAAGAAAAGATCATGGCGGTGGCAAAGGCTGCCTGCGATCCTTCGGATACACTTCATAATATGCCTTTTGAAGTAACACCAGAATCCACATATGCGGCTATTATGGCAGCCGATGCCTATGGTCGTTATTATCTAGGTGAATAGTTGCACATAGTGCAACTTTTTTTCTTCTAAAAAGTATAAAATCAGTCTGTGTGCTATAATAGTACAGTCAAAGGAGGCATAGATCATGGAACAAGATTCATTATTTCAAATTAAAGAAGATATTCGTCCCTTGGCTGATCGTATGCGTCCTGAAACACTGGAAGAATATGTAGGTCAACATCAACTGGTTGAAAAAGGTAAGTTGTTATGGCAGATGATCGAAAATGATCAAGTTACTTCTATGATTTTCTGGGGCCCTCCAGGAGTGGGTAAAACAACTTTGGCAAGAATTATCGCACATCAGACAGAAAGTTATTTTGTTGATTTTTCCGCTGTCACCAGTGGAATCAAGGAAATCAAAGAAGTCATGAAACAAGCCGATCAAAGAAAAGTTCTGGGACAAAAGACAATTTTGTTTGTCGATGAAATTCATCGCTTTAATAAGGCTCAGCAAGATGCATTTTTGCCTTATGTCGAAAAAGGCAGCATCATCTTGATCGGTGCAACAACAGAAAATCCAAGTTTTGAAATCAATAGTGCCCTTTTATCTAGATGTCGTGTATTTGTGTTAAACGCTTTAGAACAAAAAGATTTAGAGGATCTAATTGTTCGTGCTATATCTAGTTCAAAAGGTCTAGGGAATCTAAGGATCGATATTTCACAGGAAGATATTGAGGCAATCGCAGCTTTTTCAGGCGGAGATGCCCGCTTTTGTTTAAATACATTGGAAATGGTGGTCTATAATTCTCCATCCGATGTAAATGGGATCCATGTATCCAAAGAGATTTTGAAACAATGTCTTCAAAAAAGGTCTCTATTATACGATAAAAAAGGGGAAGAGCATTACAATATTATTTCGGCTCTTCATAAGAGCATGCGCAATTCGGATGTGCAGGCTTCAATTTACTGGCTGGCAAGAATGTTGGAAGCTGGGGAAGATCCTTTATATGTTGCCAGAAGAATTGTGCGATTTGCCAGTGAAGACATTGGCATGGCTGATTCAAGAGCTCTTGAAATATGCGTGGCTGCTTATCAAGCCTGTCATTATTTAGGGATGCCAGAATGTAATGTGCATTTGACGCATGCCGTTACATATTGCGCACTGGCACCTAAATCAAATTCCTTGGAGGTTGCCTACTTAAGCGCAAAAGAAGATGCGATCAAAACTTTGCAGGAACCCGTTCCTTTACAAATACGAAATGCACCTACAAAATTAATGAAAGAATTAAATTATGGAAAAGATTATGAGTATTCTCATGATTATAAATATCATATGACAGATATGGTTTGTATGCCGGATGGATTGATCGATCGTCAATACTATAAACCAAGCGATCAAGGTTCTGAAGTAAAAGTAAAAAATCGTATGGACTATATCAATGCGATCAAGGCGCAACTTAGAAAGAGCAGGAGAAAGAAATGAAAATTGCGATACATTCATTAAAAGATACGCAGGAATTTGCCCAAAAAATGGCAAATCTTTGTAAAGATAAACAAATCGTTATCACTTTAGATGGAGATCTTGGTGCAGGAAAGACTACCTGGACAAAAAGTTTTGGGAAGGCTTTAGGTGTTAAAGATGTAATAAATTCTCCAACGTTTACGATCCTTAAATCGTATACGATGGAAAATGGAAAATCTTTGCATCATATTGATGCATATCGTTTAGAGGGTGTGAGCCAGGATTTAGGCTTTGAAGAATGTTTTGATGAAGGAATCAGTGTAGTAGAATGGGCAGATTTCATCAAGGAACAACTTCCAAAAGATCATATTTCTATTTCAATTGAAGAAGGAATTGATGAAGAAAGAATGATCACAATGGTTTCTACAGGACCATTATCATCATCTATATTGGAGGGATATCATGATTAGTTTATGTATGGACAGCGCCTATAAGAATTTGATCCTGGGTGTGTATAAAGATAAAGAATTGTTGGCAGGCGTATCTATTGAAGCGTTTAAAAAACAAAGTGAAACAATTTTTGTTGAGTTAAATCGAATTTTAGAAGAAGCTAAACTGGATTATGCCGATATTGACCGTGTTGTGATCACAGATGGTCCAGGATCTTATACTGGAATTCGTATTGCGATGACCATTGCCAAAGTATTGTGTACAACGATGCATAAAGAGCTGTATTGTATTTCAACGATGCAGCTATACGCTGGAAAAGAGCCGATGGCAAATGTGATCTTAGATGCTCGTAGTAAACGAGCTTATGTTGCTCATTGTGAAAATGGAAAGATCATTGGACAAACAACAATATTAAATGTGGAAGAATTAGATGATTTTTTAAACAGTTGTCCAGGAACTTTATTTGGAGACGGATATTTAATTGGAAAAGAAACAAAACAACCCGATTATCTAAAGAATTTTATTGAACTGGAGGACATGTATCGCAAAGTTGATAATATACATGCCTTGGTTCCACAGTATCTAAAAGAAAGTGATGCATATAAAGTATGATCGAAATCATGCGAAAAGAAGATCTTGCACAAATTGTGGACTTAGAAAAAAAGTGTTTTAATGATGCATGGAACTTAGAACAGGTTGAAAATGAACTGGAAGTAAATCCTTTCAGCAATGGCTATATGCTCAAAGAAAATGACAAAGTCGTTGCTTATGCATTTATGTGGGAAACATTTGAAATGGCACAAATTGCCAGGATTGGTGTAGATCCAGATCAAAGAAAAAAACACTATGGACAAAAAATGATGGAAGAATTATTTGAAAAGGCAAGATCGGGTGGATGTGAGTATATGAGTCTTGAAGTAAGAGAGTCAAACACAGCTGCTATAAAATTGTATGAAAAATTAGGCTTTATAACAGTAAATGTTTCAAAAGGCTATTATTCAGATAATGAAAATGCCATTGTCATGACAAGAGCATTATAGGAGGATGTCTTATGATCATATTAGGAATAGAGAGCAGTTGCGATGAAACGGCAGTTGCGATAGTAAAAGATAAAAAAGAAGTATTATCATCGATCGTTGCTTCACAGATTGATGTGCATAAAGAATTTGGTGGAGTTGTCCCAGAAGTGGCCAGCCGTATTCATGTGGAAAATATTTCTTATTGTATTGAGCAGGCTTTAACGCAGGCCAATGTGACTATGGATATGGTGGATGCCATAGCAGTAACGAAAGGGCCAGGATTGATCGGTTGCCTTCATGTAGGAGTGCAGGCTGCAAAGACTTTAGCGTTTGCCTATCATAAACCTTTGGTGCCTGTTCATCATTTAGCAGCTCATATTTATGCCAATGAATTGGTGGTAGATATGAAATATCCTGTATTGGCTTTAGTCGTTTCTGGAGGTAATACAGAGTTAGTTTATATGAAAGATGAAACAAGCTTTGAAATCTTAGGACAGACGCAGGACGATGCGATTGGTGAAGCCTATGATAAAGTAGCTCGTGTATTAGGATTGGGTTATCCTGGCGGGCCAAAGATCGATAAACTAGCAAGAGAAGGAAAAAATGTATATACATTGGCAAAACCTAAGACACAAGGTAAATACGATTTTAGCTTTTCTGGTTTAAAGAGCAGTGTATTGCAGTTTGTTAAGCGTATGGAAAGAACCAATCAGACATTTGATATGGCAGATTTAGCTTGTTCTTTCCAGGAATGCGCATTAGATGAAATATTTAGTCGTATTAAAGTATGCTTAGATGATCATCCAGATATTCGTCATTTTGTAGTTGGTGGTGGTGTGTCTGCAAACTCTCGTTTAAGAGAAAGAATTGAAGAGTTAAAAGAACAATATCCAAATATCACTTTTACGGTTCCGCCAATGTATTGTTGCACAGATAATGCCAGCATGATTGCAGTGGCAGGAACAATTGCCTATGAATCTGGAAGATGTGCCGGTGCAGATCTTACGGCAGATGCAGGTTGGGAGATTCAGTAATGAATCGAATTCGTCTATTTGATTCTATGGATGTTGAATCTATTTATGATATATATGCATATTATGTGAAGAATAGCACTGCTATTTTTGATCTAGCACCCATGGATAAAGAAGTATTTAAAAATAAGATGTTGGATACATCTGAAGAATATCCTTTTTATGTGGCTGAACACGATGGTGAATTAATAGGATATGCCTATGTCCATAAGGCATTTACAAAAGAAGCATATCGATTCTGTGTAGAACTTTCTATTTATTTTAAAAAAGGTAATCATTATGGCATGGCCGATGCATTATTAAAGAAAGTTGAAGAGGCTTGTATTCAAAAAGGATATAAATGGATCATTGCCTGTATCACAGATACCAATACTACAAGTATTAATTTTCATTTAAAACATGGTTATGTGAAAACAGGGAGTTTACAAAATTGTGGTTATAAATGGAATCAATGGCATGGTGTGAACTGGTTATGTAAAGATTTGATGTCTATGAATACTGAATCGTATTATAAAGCCAGTAGTGCGATCGTTGATGGAGATGTCAAAATAGCTAAAGATGTAAGTATTTGGCATGGAGCGGTGATTCGAGCTGATTCTGCTTCTGTTGAAATTGATGAAGGCACCAATGTTCAAGATATGGCTTTGATTCATGTTGATAAAGATCATCCAGTAAAAATTGGCAAACGAGTTACGATAGGGCATAAGGCAATTGTCCATGGAGCTACAATTGAGGATGATGTATTGATTGGCATGTCAGCCTTGGTCATGAATGGGGCTGTGATTAAAAAAGGAAGCATAGTTGGAGCTGGAGCTCTTGTTAAAGAAAACATGATTGTTCCAGAGGGTAGTGTTGTAGTAGGCATGCCTGCAAAAGTCATAAAACAAACAAATTCGGATCAAATTCAGATGATCAAAGAAAATGCTGATCATTATATAGAACTAGCGAAACAATCATTAAATAAAGTATAGAAGGTTCTCAAGTGAGGATCTTTTTAGTTTATTCTATTAAAATAAAAGGGTATAATGAGAACAATTATCAAAGGAAGCGAAGGTGATAAAATGGAAAATATTTTAAACTATGTTCGTTTGCGTCAGGATATTTCTTTTCAGATGAGTCCTTTTAATGTGATAGATGCTTTGATATTAAGTGATCTAGCTTATGTAGATTGGAATAATATCGTAAAAGATGAAAAAGTTGATCTTCAACGAGCATGTAGGCAATATTTTAAGATGCATACTCCAGAAGAAATACAGCGAAAATATGTGTTTTCAAATAATGTTCCTAACTTGGCTAAAGAAGTTTCTCGTTCAAATCGTTTTAAAGAGGTCTCCTTGATGAAATATAGGGAGGATTTTGATGAAGAAAAGAACATTCAGTTTTCTGTTGTTACATTTGTATTGCCAGATGAAACTTTATTTATTTCTTATCGCGGAACAGATGGAAGTATTACAGGTTGGAAAGAAAATATGCAGATGACTTATATGAGTCATTTACCATGCCAGAAAATGGCTGCTGAGTATGCTGAAGAAATTATTGATGGTATTGAAGAAAAAAGTTTCTGGTTTGGGTTTGTGCATAAAAAAGTATATCCAAAGATTTATTTGGCAGGACATTCCAAGGGCGGTAATCTTGCGATGTATGCGGCTTTGTTTGGCAAGGGTATTCAAGAACATATTACTTCTGTTTTTGCCTTTGATGCTCCAGGATTTAGGCTAGATGTTTGGAATTCTGTTAAAGATCGATCAATTTTAGAGAAGATCACGAATTATAAACCAAAAGATTCAATCATAGGATGTTTACTGGAACATCAGGAAACCGCAAAGATCGTTGATGCTACAGACTTTGGTTTGACGCAGCATGATGCGTTTAGTTGGAGCATTGGTCCAAAGGACTTTAATTATGTTCAATCATTAACTAAACAAAGTGAAGAAGCTCTAGCTTACATAGACAAGATCTTAATGAGCAAAGAGGATGTTGATAAGAAAACGTATATTGATCTGATTTTTTCAGTGATTGATAAATTTGATGTAAAACAATTGTCTGATTTTAATGACATTGGGATTCGAAAAGGCATTTCGGGAATTCTGGAATTAAGGCAATTATCTGGAGAAGAAATCAAATTCTTATTTGAAGTGATTTCATTTTTACGATCTCAAACGTCATCATTATTAAAACAGGCAAAGAAATAAAGGAGAAGATAGAATATGAAAATAGGATGGATTGGTGCGGGAATCATGGGTAGTCCAATGATAATGCATTTGATTGATCATCAATATGAAGTGCATGTTTACGCAAGGCATGCAGAAAAAATCAAACCGGTATTGGATAAAGGTGCCATTTTAGAAAAAGAAATAAAAAATCTAGTACAGGAATGTGATGTAATCTGTACCATGGTTGGATTTCCATCAGATGTAAAAGAAGTGTATGAGGAAATATTTAAATGGGTCGATGCAGGGAAAGTGTGTATCGATTTTACAACTTCATCTCCTAAATTAGCTGAAGAATTGAATGCTCTAGGAATCCAGAAACAGGTAGATATTTTAGATGCACCGGTTACTGGTGGTGATGTAGGTGCTAAAAAGGGAACTCTTACTGTATTGGTTGGTGGAAAAGAAGAAGTTTATGAAGAAATGAAACCAATTTTTGAATCGTTTGGAAAAGATATTTACTATTGTGGAAAAGCTGGAAATGGACAATATGTCAAGATTGCCAATCAAATCATGATTGCCAATAACTTACAAGGAGTCTGTGAAGCATATCAATATCTTTCAGATATGTCTGTTGATGAAAATATGATTATTTCCTGTTTAAAAAATGGAGCTGCCGGAAGCAGACAATTGGATCTAAATGGTCAAAAGATGTTTGATGGAGATTATGCTCCAGGATTTTATGTAAAACATTTTATTAAAGATCTAAAAATTGCGACAAGTGAATCAAAGGTTCCTTTAACGGGTGTAAAGACTGTTATCAATGAATATCTAGATCTTGTCGATAGAGGATATAGTGAAAAAGGAACGCAGTGTTTGATCGAATATTTTAAATAAAGAAGCTATAGTGAGTAAGTAATTTTTTAAATTAAGGGAACCAAAAATTATTTAGGACTTTAGCGAAATAATAATAGTAATTTGGAGTCTGAGAATTTCGTTAAAATTTGAAAAGACAAAAAGAGATATAGAACTGTAGATTTATATGCTATAGGAATACATCTCTTTTTTCGTATATTAAAACCAGAGATAAAATGTATGCCAATGAA
>ULYX01013982.1_pt1 | contig 14836 bp, 9 predicted proteins | sample 1962591 | NCBI WGS metagenome assembly ULYX01 (sample SAMEA4835874, study PRJEB28245) | human gut metagenome | biome: gut microbiome; material: fecal sample | place: Denmark | collected 2008
GCGGTCTGCGGATCGTCCAGTCCGGGATTTCAGGCAGTCAGCAAAATCGGCTGCGGAATAATGGAAGTTCCTATGCCGTCTATTCCAGGAACAGTACAGGTTCTGTTCTGGTAAGGCTTCCAGCATCCGCAAGAATCACCAGAAACACCGCAAGAATTACCGGAACGGCAGCAGGAGGCAGAAGGCTTACTGTATATGTTGTGACAAAATCCGGAAACAAAAGGATCGGACAGGGCAATGTTACTTCCAGAGGAAGATACAGTGTCTCCATTCCAAAACAGAAAAAAGGAACCGTGCTTCTGTTGCTGCTGACAGATAAATATGGAAACCGTTCCTACACAGAGCAGAAAGTATTATAAAGACTGCTTCAAATTGAAATAAATTAAAAAAACAACAGGAAAAGTGCTTGACAGGCTTTTTTTGTTGTGCTATAGTGAAGAATGCTATATTATGGCAAGATATGCCTACTATGCTTAGTAAGCAGGGCTGGCTGATGTTGTAATAAATAAAATAAAACAGGGGTGAAACGTCAATGGAAAAAAACAGAATTCGTTCTGTAAAAACTGGAAAAAGCATGCGTATGAGCTACCAGAGACAAAAAGAAGTCCTGGAAATGCCGAATTTGATCGAGGTCCAGAAGGATTCTTACCAGTGGTTTCTCGACGAAGGATTGAATGAAGTGTTCGATGATATTTCTCCAATCGCAGACTACGGCGGAAAGCTCAGTCTCGAGTTCATCGGCTTCACATTTGATGAAAAAGATGCTAAATATACCATCGAGCAGTGTAAAGAACGTGACGTAACTTATGCCGCACCTTTGAAGGTTCGAGTGAGACTGATTAACAAGGAAACAGAAGAGATCAACGAACACGAGATTTTCATGGGAGACCTGCCGATTATGACTGCGACAGGAACCTTCGTTATTAACGGTGCTGAGCGTGTTATTGTCAGCCAGTTAGTACGTTCCCCTGGAATCTATTATGCCATTGCACACGATAAAATCGGTAAAAGACTGTTTTCCTGTACAGTAATTCCTAACAGAGGAGCATGGCTGGAATATGAGACTGACTCCAATGATGTGTTCTATGTACGTGTGGACAGAACCAGAAAGGTTCCGATCACTGTACTGATCCGTGCACTTGGTGTTGGCTCCAATGCAGAGATCATCGATCTGTTTGGTGAAGAGCCGAAGATCCTTGCAAGTTTTACAAAAGATACTTCTACAAATTATGAAGAAGGTCTTCTTGAACTGTATAAGAAAATCCGTCCAGGCGAGCCGCTTGCAGTTGAGAGCGCAGAGAGCCTGATCAATGCGATGTTCTTTGATCCGAGAAGATATGATCTTGCCAAGGTCGGACGTTATAAATTTAATAAAAAGCTTCATTTTAATAAACGAATTGTTGGCCACAAACTGGCTGATGATGTGGTGGAAGGCTCTACAGACGAGATCCTGGCAGAGGCTGGCCAGATCGTGACCAGAGAACTGGCTGATGCCATTCAGAACGCTGCAGTTCCATTTGTATGGATCCAGGGTGAAGAAGACCGCAGAATTAAAGTTCTTTCCAACTTAATGGTAGACATGCATCACTATCTGCCAGAAATCGAGAACCTGGAAGAGCTTGGTGTTACAGAGTTAGTATACTACCCTGTACTCGAAAAAATTCTGGAAGAAAATGACACACTTGAGGATAGAATTGCTGCTATCCGCAGAGATATCCATGATCTGATTCCGAAGCATATTACAAGAGAAGACATTTTTGCCTCCATTAACTACAATATGCATCTGGAATACGGCATTGGAAATGACGACGATATCGACCACTTAGGAAACCGTCGTATCCGTGCGGTTGGTGAGCTGCTTCAGAACCAGTACCGTATCGGTCTTTCCAGACTTGAGCGTGTGGTTCGTGAGAGAATGACAACACAGGATGTGGAGAGCATTTCCCCGCAGTCCCTGATCAATATCAAACCTGTTACAGCTGCTGTAAAAGAGTTCTTTGGATCTTCCCAGCTGTCACAGTTCATGGATCAGAATAACCCGCTTGGTGAGCTGACCCATAAGAGACGTCTTTCCGCACTTGGACCTGGCGGTCTGTCACGAGACAGAGCCGGATTCGAGGTTCGAGACGTTCACTATTCCCATTACGGAAGAATGTGCCCGATCGAGACTCCTGAGGGACCGAACATCGGTCTGATCAACTCCCTTGCATCCTATGCAAAGCTGAATCAGTACGGATTTGTTGAGGCACCTTACCGTAAGATTGATAAGACAGATCCTATGAATCCGCGTGTAACCGACGAAGTTGTTTACATGACAGCAGATGAAGAGGATAACTACCATGTAGCACAGGCGAATGAGGCACTTGACGCAGATGGACATTTCGTTCGTAAGAACGTTTCCGGTCGTTTCCGCGAAGAGACTCAGGAGTATGAGCGTCAGATGTTTGATTACATGGACGTATCTCCTAAGATGGTATTCTCTGTAGCTACAGCCCTGATCCCATTCCTTCAGAACGACGATGCGAACCGTGCGCTGATGGGATCCAACATGCAGCGTCAGGCCGTTCCGCTTCTTACTACAGAGGCACCGGTTGTTGGTACAGGAATGGAAGCCAAGACAGCTGTTGACTCCGGTGTCTGCATCGTTGCAAGAAAGTCCGGTACTGTACTTCGTTCCACATCTACTGATATCAGTATCAAGAATGATGACGGAACAAAGGATGATTATCATCTTACCAAATTCATGCGCAGTAACCAGAGCAACTGCTACAACCAGCGTCCGATCGTAAATCAGGGCGAGCACGTTGAAGCAGGAGATGTTATTGCAGATGGTCCGTCTACCTCTCAGGGAGAGCTTGCCCTTGGTAAGAACCCTCTGATCGGATTTATGACCTGGGAAGGTTATAACTACGAGGATGCGGTACTTTTAAGTGAGAAACTTGTTCAGAACGATGTTTACACATCTGTTCACATTGAAGAATATGAAGCAGAAGCACGTGATACCAAGCTGGGACCGGAAGAGATCACCCGTGATGTTCCAGGCGTTGGTGATGACGCACTCAAGGATCTTGATGAGCGCGGAATCATCCGTATCGGTGCAGAGGTTCGTGCAGGGGATATCCTGGTAGGTAAGGTAACTCCTAAGGGAGAGACTGAGCTTACAGCAGAAGAGAGACTTCTTCGTGCAATCTTCGGTGAGAAGGCACGTGAGGTTCGTGATACTTCCCTTAAGGTACCTCATGGTGAGTACGGTATCGTTGTAGATGCCAAGGTATTCACAAGAGAAAATGGTGACGAGCTGTCTCCTGGAGTAAATCAGTCTGTACGTATTTACATCGCACAGAAGAGAAAGATCTCCGTTGGTGATAAGATGGCTGGTCGTCATGGTAACAAGGGTGTCGTTTCCCGAGTACTTCCGGTTGAGGATATGCCATTCCTTCCGAACGGCCGTCCGCTGGATATCGTGCTGAATCCTCTGGGTGTACCTTCCCGTATGAACATCGGACAGGTCTTGGAGATCCACTTAAGCCTTGCTGCCAAGGCACTTGGCTTTAACATTTCCACACCGGTATTCGATGGTGCAAACGAGAATGATATCCAGGATACACTGGAACTTGCAAATGACTATGTAAATACAGAGGACTTTGAGGAGTTCCGTGAGAAATACAAAGATATTCTGGCACCTGATGTAATGCAGTATCTGGATGAGAACAAAGCCCACAGAGCACTGTGGAAGGGAGTTCCGATCTCCAGGGACGGTAAGGTTCAGCTCCGTGACGGACGTACCGGAGAGTTCTTCGATGGCCCGACCACAATCGGACACATGCATTACCTGAAGCTGCATCATCTGGTTGATGATAAGATCCATGCCCGTTCCACAGGTCCTTACTCTCTGGTTACACAGCAGCCTCTGGGTGGTAAAGCCCAGTTCGGTGGACAGCGTTTCGGAGAGATGGAGGTTTGGGCTCTGGAGGCATATGGTGCATCCTATACACTCCAGGAAATCCTGACAGTTAAATCCGATGATGTTGTCGGTCGTGTGAAGACTTATGAAGCAATCATCAAGGGTGACAATATTCCTGAGCCTGGTATTCCGGAATCCTTTAAGGTACTTCTTAAAGAGCTTCAGTCCCTGGCCCTGGATGTGCGCGTACTCAAGGATGATCAGACAGAAGTTCAGATCATGGAGAATGTAGATTACGGCGAAACCGACCTTCGAGCAGTTATCGAGGGAGATTCCAGAGGACACAGAGACCAGGAATCCTTCAGCAAACACGGCTACACCAAGCAGGAGTTTGACGGTGAGGAGCTTGTTGATGTGGACGAGGACGAAGATGAGGATTATGAATCCGAAATCGACGATTCCTACGATGATATCGAAGAGTAGAAAGGGGAAAAGAATACATGGCAGAATCAACCAATACCAATGAAACATATCAGCCAATGACTTTTGATGCCATTAAAATCGGACTGGCGTCCCCGGAAAAGATCAGAGAGTGGTCAAGAGGTGAGGTTTTAAAACCGGAAACCATCAACTACCGTACCTTGAAACCGGAGAAAGACGGACTTTTCTGTGAAAGAATTTTCGGACCGAGCAAGGACTGGGAGTGCCACTGTGGTAAATATAAGAAAATCCGTTATAAAGGTGTTGTCTGCGACCGATGCGGGGTTGAGGTTACCAAGGCTTCCGTTCGTAGAGAGCGTATGGGTCACATTGAGCTTGCTGCTCCTGTTTCCCATATCTGGTATTTCAAGGGTATTCCGTCCCGTATGGGACTTATCCTGGATCTGACTCCAAGAACACTGGAGAAAGTCCTTTACTTTGCAAACTATATCGTACTGGATCCGGCTGATTCCGGACTCCAGTACAAGCAGATTCTGACTGAGAGAGAGTATCAGGATGCCCGTGAGTCCTACGGAAACAACTTCCGTGTGGGCATGGGTGCTGAGGCCATCAAGGAGCTCCTTATGGCAATCGACCTTGAGAAGGATTCCGCTGAATTAAAGGCAGAGCTGGTTAAGGCAACAGGCCAGAAGCGTGCAAGAATCATCAAACGTCTTGAGGTTGTTGAGTCCTTCCGTGAGTCAGGCAACCGTCCTGAGTGGATGATCCTTGACAGTTGTTCCTGTAATCCCGCCGGATCTTCGTCCTATGGTACAGCTGGATGGCGGACGTTTCGCAACATCTGACCTGAATGACCTGTACAGAAGAATCATTAATCGTAACAATCGTCTGAAGAGACTTCTTGAGCTTGGTGCTCCGGATATCATTGTCCGCAATGAGAAACGTATGCTTCAGGAAGCAGTTGATGCCCTGATCGACAATGGCCGCCGCGGCCGCCCGGTAACAGGTCCTGGAAACAGAGCCCTGAAATCCCTTTCCGATATGCTGAAAGGTAAATCCGGACGTTTCCGTCAGAACCTTCTTGGTAAGCGTGTTGACTACTCCGGACGTTCCGTTATCGTCGTTGGACCTGAGCTGAAGATTTATCAGTGCGGTCTTCCGAAAGAGATGGCAATCGAGCTGTTCAAGCCTTTCGTAATGAAAGAGCTGGTAGCAAACGGTACCTCTCACAATATTAAGAATGCCAAGAAGATGGTAGAGAAGCTTGAGCCAGCTGTATGGGATGTTCTCGAAGATGTTATCAAAGAGCATCCGGTTATGCTGAACCGTGCACCTACACTGCATCGTCTGGGTATCCAGGCGTTCGAGCCGATCCTTGTAGAAGGTAAGGCGATTAAGCTTCATCCGCTTGTTTGTACCGCTTTCAACGCTGACTTCGATGGTGACCAGATGGCTGTCCATCTTCCGCTTTCCCAGGAAGCACAGGCAGAGTGCCGTTTCCTGCTTCTGTCTCCGAACAACCTTCTGAAACCTTCCGATGGTGGCCCGGTAGCCGTTCCTTCACAGGATATGGTCCTTGGTATCTATTATCTGACCCAGGAAAGACCTGGAAATAAGGGTGAAGGCAAGTTCTTCAAGAGCGTAAACGAGGCAATTCTGGCATATGAGAACCAGGTAATTACCCTGCAGTCCAAGATTCTTGTACGTACCAGCAAGGTAATGCCGGATGGAAGCACTTTCACAGGCAATGTACAGTCTACACTGGGACGTTTCCTGTTCAATGAGATCCTTCCGCAGGATCTTGGATTTGTTGACAGAAGCATTCCGGGAAATGAGCTTCTTCTTGAGGTTGACTTCCTGGTTGGTAAGAAACAGCTGAAACAGATTCTTGAAAAAGTTATTAACACTCACGGAGCAACCAAGACCGCTGAGGTTCTGGATGCTATCAAGGCTATGGGTTACAAGTATTCTACAAGAGCTGCCATGACTGTATCTATTTCTGATATGACCGTGCCGCCGCAGAAGCCGCAGATGATTAAAGCTGCCCAGGATACTGTAGACAAGATTACCAAGAACTACAAACGTGGTCTTATTACCGAGGAAGAGCGTTACAAAGAGGTTGTTGATACATGGAAGAAGACTGATGATGAGCTTACTCACGCACTTCTGTCCGGACTTGATAAGTACAACAACATCTTCATGATGGCTGACTCCGGTGCCCGTGGATCTGATAAGCAGATCAAACAGCTTGCTGGTATGCGTGGATTGATGGCCGATACAACCGGACATACAATCGAGCTTCCTATCAAGTCAAACTTCCGTGAAGGTCTGGACGTACTGGAATACTTCATGTCCGCTCATGGAGCTCGTAAAGGCCTTTCCGATACTGCTCTTCGTACAGCCGATTCCGGTTACCTGACAAGACGTCTTGTTGACGTATCTCAGGACCTGATCGTACGTGAGATGGACTGCTGTGAGAACAGATCCGAGATTTCCGGTATGTATGTAAAAGGTTTCATGGATGGCAAGGAGGAGATCGAGAGCCTTCAGGATCGTATCACAGGCCGTTTCTCCTGCGAGACCATTAAGAATAAAGACGGTGAAATCCTTGTAAAAGCAAACCACATGATTACTCCGAAGCGTGCCGCACGTATCATGAAAGAGGGCGTGGACAACATTACCGGAGGTGCTGTAGAGCAGGTTAAGATCCGTACCATCCTTAGCTGTAAGTGCAAGGTGGGTGTGTGTGCGAAATGTTATGGTGCCAACATGGCTACCGGAGAACCGGTACAGGTTGGTGAATCCATCGGTATTATCGCAGCACAGTCTATCGGTGAGCCTGGTACACAGCTGACCATGCGTACTTTCCATACTGGTGGTGTTGCTGGTGGAGATATCACGCAGGGTCTTCCTCGTGTCGAGGAGCTTTTCGAGGCAAGAAAGCCGAAAGGACTTGCCGTTATCACTGAGATTCCTGGTGTTGCTACAATCAACGACACCAAGAAGAAGAGAGAGATCATCGTAACAGATCCGGAGTCTGGAGAATCCAAGACCTACCTGATCCCATACGGTTCCCGTATCAAGATCATGGACGGACAGGTTATGGAAGCTGGGGATGAGCTTACCGAAGGTAGTGTAAACCCGCATGATATCCTTAGAATCAAGGGTGTTCGTGCCGTTCAGGATTACATGCTTCGTGAGGTTCAGCGTGTATACCGTCTCCAGGGTGTTGAGATCAACGATAAGCATATCGAGGTTATCGTTCACCAGATGCTGAAGAAGATCCGCATCGAGGACAACGGAGACTCCGAGTTCCTGCCAGGAACGCTTGTTGACTTCCTTGAGTATGAGGAAGTAAATGAGAAACTGGAAGCTGAGGGCTTACGTCCTGCAGTTGGAAAACAGGGAATGCTTGGTATCACCAAGGCGTCTCTTGCAACCGATTCCTTCCTGTCAGCTGCTTCCTTCCAGGAGACCACTAAGGTTCTGACTGAAGCTGCGATCAAGGGTAAGGTTGACCATCTGATCGGTCTGAAAGAGAACGTTATCATTGGTAAACTGATTCCTGCTGGTACAGGTATGAAGTGCTACAGCGATGTAGAGCTTGATACAGGAATGCCAGAGGAGCCGGAAGAAATCGAATTCGACGAGATGGATGACGATCAGGACATGCTTGATGTAGCGGAAGATTCTGAAGATCTGGAGATCAGTGAAACTCCGGAAGACGCAGAGGATGAGGATGCATTCGATGATGAAGAGGTTGACTCCGCTGACGACAGTGAAGAATAAATGAATTAGGATCCCTCAGGGTGACAGAAATGTTGCTCTGGGGGATTTTTTTGCCTTTTTACAGCTGAAGTGTGCCCAAAAATCCCACCTGCTATAGCGTAAAGCTATAACTAGCTCTATAAAACTGCGATTCCCAAAACGCTATTTAGGGATTGCATATGGTGAAGTTCTGTTTTATAATAAGCAACATCAAGAGAAATATATAAAACATATCGAGTTACTAGGAAAGGAGAAACCAATATGACAGTATCAATTAGAACCGCGAAGATGTGTTGCAGCATGAAGATGGAAAAAGAGGTTATGTGTTGTTGCTGTTGTTGCGGCTCCATGAAGACAGAAAGAAAATAGAACAGATTTACATACATATGCGTTGATGCTATATAAGAACAAAGAAGTTTTTTGAAGCAGGGATTCGGATATGGGACCTGCTATTTTTGTACCTATTTTTAGAAAATAAGACAATTCGGAGGAAAATAAAATGAGTGGATGCGGATGCAGTTTTTCACCAGCAGAGGAAATTAAAGAAGAAGTAAAATATACAGATGCACTTGCAGAGCAGTTTGCGAAAGAAGTTGGAGTTGATCCAAGACCAAATGAAACTTTAGTAGAAATCGATGAGAGAGGCGCATTTATCAGACAGCCAAACGCTTTTATCCAGCCATTCGGTGATGAAGAGGGAGACCTGAAAGCAGAGGCAAACCGTTACGGAATCTACTGGGCAACCGGATGCAACTGGTCAAACAGACCGATCATTGTAAGAGATCTTCTTGGACTTCAGGATGTGATCTCAGATACCAGAGTGACTCATTCCGGCGAGACTAACCGCTACGGACATGCATTTGGAGATCAGCCAGGATTCAAGGATCCCAAGACAGGCGCTTACTTCTTAAGTGAGTTTTACAAAAGAGCCAATTCGGATTTCAAAGGAAGAGCTACCACCCCAACTCTGGTAGACATCAAAGAAAAGAAAGCAGTAAACAACGATTATCATCGTCTTACAAACTACATTGAAGTTCAGTTCCGTCCCTTCCAGCCAAAGGATGCGCCGGACCTGTACCCGAAGAAATTCCGTAAAGAAATCGATGAATTTAACGACTGGCTTTTCCCACATGTAAACAACGGACATTACCGCATGGCATTCTGCCAGTCACCGGAGGCTTATGATGAAGCATATGAAGATTTTTATGAATCACTTGAGAAGCTGGATAAGAGACTGGAAACAAACCGTTTCCTTTTCGGAGATTACATTACAGACAGCGATGTCCGCGCTTATGTTACCCTGGTACGCTGGGATGTAAGCTATTTCCATAACATCGGTCCGGTGAAAAAGCCAATCCGTGATTACAAAAACATCTGGGGCTACTTAAGAGAGCTCTACGCAATCCCGGCAATCCGCCACGGAAGCGATCCGCAGGTACTTGCATTAGACGGCCCCAGAAAGAAATTAGGAGAGGTTCTTTTCCGTGGATACAACGACAGAATCCTTTCAAAAGTTGATTTCGAAAAGCTTTGGGCAGACGACGGCGAGAGAAGAAAATTAAGCAAAACACCAGATGAGTTATTCCTTCGCCATCCGGAAGGAGAGACCTACGAGGATTACGCAGGCCCCATTTCCAAGACCATCTGGAACAGCCCGAAATGGGAAGACAGAAATCCGAAGAACGGAACCTTATCCGTGGACGCATCCATTAACCCGCTGAAGGGACTTTTATAAAAAACAGGCAAAAGACTTTACGAGAGAGGATAGAGATTATGAAAAAATTCAATAGATTAACAGCAGTTTTACTGGCAGGTGTTACAGCAGCAAGCCTTACAGGCGGCGCAGTCAGCGTATTCGCAGATTCCGATGTAACGGTGATCAAAGGTGTTACAAGCGGTTCCCTGGCTCCTTACTTTTATGTAGGAGATGACAATGAATTGACCGGAGTTGATATTGACATTGTGAAAGAGGTTTTTAACCGTCTTCCTCAGTATGAGCTTCAGATCGATACAGCAGATGCCCTTCAGGGCGTAATCAGCGGCCAGTACGACATTGCGATCAACAATTACGGCTACACAGACGAGAGAGCAGAATCCTATTACTTCTCTTTCCCATATAAGACAAGTTTTAATGAGTACATTCAGCGGGCAGATGATGAGCCGCTGACCTCCCTTCAGGATCTGGCAGACAGAGGCTACAAGATCGAGCTGACAGCCGGAAGCCTGACAGCCAATGCACTGGAGCAATGGAATGAGGAGAACCCGGATCATCAGATCGAGATCGTTTACGACAACACCAATTTCCAGGTTCGTTACCAGAACATTGTAGACGGTGTTACAGACGTTGCCATTGACGATGGCCCGCTGATTGACAACCTTCTTCCAAACTTTGGACTGGAGGGACAGCTGGTTCCAAATCCAATTGACGACGAAACACAGGAATTCCTTTTCCCACAGAACAACACCTATTTTCTCTTTGGAAAAAATGAGGAGGGCGCAGCTCTTCGTGAGGATGTGGATGCAGTGCTGAAGGAAATGAAAGAGGACGGAACCCTGGCTGAGATTACCGAGAAATATCTTGGAAAAGACACAAGCCCGGACGAGAAATACTTCGAAGAGACAATCAACTAAATCAGAGATGCAAGGAGAACGATCATGGTAGAAATTTATCGCATAGAAAAAGGGGCAGAGACCTGGAAATACAAAGCTTATGATTACGTGAGGACAGATGCCTTCTGCGTGGGACAGAGCATTCCCATAGAGCTGGAATTTTCCCATGACGAAAAGGAAGAGGACCTGCAGGCTGTGATCCTGATTGAGGATCACAAGCCAGTGGCAGGCTGCCGAATCGCTTTTCCAGACGAGAAGACCGGCAAGATCGAACGAGTCTGCGTCGTCCGGGAAAAACAAAAAGGCGGTTACGGCAGAATCCTGATCCAGGAAGCAGAGAACTGGTTAAAAGAGTACGGAGTAAACCACATCGTGATCAGCAGCCAGGACCGTGCTGCTGGTTTCTATGAAAAGCTGGGTTATCAGCTGAACCCGGATGTGGACCCGTCCGTATACGACAAGCATCATAAACAGGAAGAGAAGCCGAAGCAGGAGCCTTCCAGACCGAAGAATGCGCCGGGACCTTTTGGATTTACCTGTGTGCTTGTAGAAAAATATTTATAGAAACTGAACTTGTAGGAGAAAAATCATGGGAAAATTATTTGACGTATCACTGGTATTCACATCGATCCCGGAATTGCTGGGAAAATTACCAATCACTTTGGAGCTGGCAGTGCTTTCCATGCTTCTGGGGCTGATCTTAGGACTTGTGATGGCGATCATAAAAATGCATAAGATCAAGGTACTGACACAGCTTACCAACCTTCTGATTTCTCTCCTTCGAGGAACTCCTGTAATCGTACAGCTGTATGTGGCATTCTTTGGAATCCCAATGTTTTTCAAAGCCATCAACCAGAAATTCGGCACCAACCTTGCAGTGGCAGACATTCCTGGAATTGCCTATGCAATGATCGCACTTGGACTGAATCAGGCTGGCTTTATGGCAGAGATCATCCGTTCCGCACTTCAGTCCGTAGACAATGGACAGATTGAAGCCGCCCACGCACTTGGAATGACTTATCCGCAGGCACTTCGCAGGATCATTCTTCCGGAAGCTTTTGAGGTAGCGCTTCCTACACTGGGAAATGCCCTGATCAGCATTATCAAAGGAACATCACTGGCCTTCACCTGCGCAGTTGTGGAGATTACCGCACAGGGCCAGATTATTGCAGGAAAAACATACCGCTATTTCGAGGTTTACGTATCACTTGCTATTATTTACTGGGTAATTACCTTGATTATTGAGCAGCTGATCCGTATAATTGAAAATAAGATTCGTATTCCGGATCAGGTGGAGCTGGTAAACTTTGCCGAGGAGGACGCAACCCATGATAAAAATTGATCATTTGTCAAAAAAATTTAACGATAATGTTGTCCTGGACGACATCAGCCTAGATATCAAAAAAGGCGATGTAGTGGGAATCATTGGTCCTTCCGGAACCGGTAAATCCACCCTTCTTCGCTGCGTGAACCGCCTGGAAACACCGGAACGGGGCACTGTGACCATCGGGGATAAAACCATTGATCTTTCCGAGAAAAAGCCAAAAGACCTTTTATATCTGAGACAGAATACAGGAATGGTATTCCAGCGTTTTAATCTTTTTGAGAAAAAAACAGCTCTTGAGAATGTAATGGAAGGTCTGATCGTGGTAAAGAAGATGTCAAAGGCGCAGGCAAGAGAGATTGCCATCGAGCAGTTGAAGCTGGTAGGCATGGCACCCTGGGCAAATCATTATCCCAAGCATTTGTCGGGCGGACAGCAGCAGAGAGTTGCGCTGGCAAGAGCCCTTGCAATGAAGCCGCAGATCCTTCTTCTGGATGAGCCTACCTCCGCACTGGATCCGGAGCTGGTTGGCGAGGTGCTGGACGTCATCCGCAAGGTTGCAGCACAGGGCTACACTATGCTTCTGGTATCCCATGAGATGAACTTTATCCGTCATGTATCCAACCGTGTGATTTTCCTGGACAAGGGACATGTGGTGGAGGACGGAACACCGAAGGAAGTATTCGACCACCCGACGAACCCGCGTACCCAGGAATTTTTCCGAAAGATGAATATTATGGCACAGCCGGAGTACATGATTTAAACGAACACCTGAAAATTTCAAAAAGGAGAATAAAACAGCTGTATCGCGCAGCTGTTTTTTGCAATTGCGATTATGAGAGAAAATGAGAAAATAGCAGAAGTATTTGGCAAACTGGTATCCATTGATTCCCCATCCTTAAAGGAACGGGAGATGGCAGACTACCTGAAGAAATTATTTGGAGAAATCGGCGTAGAGCTGGAGGAGGACCAGACCGGAGAAGCAACAGGGTCCAATGCAGGCAATCTTTTTGCCCGGCTGGAAGGGGAGGCTGGATCAGAACCTTTGCTTCTTGGCGTGCATATGGATACAGTAGAGCCTTCCCGGAACAAAAAAGCGGTGTTTCACCCGGACGGAACTGTGACAAGCAACGGAACTACAGTCCTTGGTGCAGACGACCTTGCCGGTGTTACCGCAATCTATGAGGCAGTCCGCTATCTGAAAGAGAAGAACATTCCTCACAGGACGGTGGAGATTTTGATCACAACCGGGGAAGAGCTGTACTGCAAAGGAGCAAATGCTTTCGATTACAGCAAAGTCCGCTCCAAAGAGGCTTACGCTTTGGATCTTAGCGGCAAAATCGGAGCAGCCGCTTACGCTGCCCCAACTTTAATTTCTTTTTCTGCCTCTGTAAAGGGAAAGGCTGCCCACGCCGGATTTTACCCGGAAAAAGGAATCAACAGCATCCAGGCAGCAGCCAAAGCCATCGCCAGACTTCCCCAGGGCAGGATTGATGAAAATACAACTGCCAACATCGGTGTTTTTGCAGGGGGAACAGGAACCAACATTGTACCAGAAGCCTGCACGGCGAAAGGGGAGATCCGCAGTCTGAATCATGAGATTGCCATGAAGCTTCTTAAGGAGTACCATGAGATTTTCCAGGAAGAGGCAGAGAAGGCCAGAGCAGCGCTTGAATGGGAAGAAAAGCTGAATATTATTGCATATGAGACGGATCTTGGCGGAAAAGCTGCAGAAAATTACAGGAAAGCAGTGGAAAAAACAGGCCTTGAGCCAGAATTCGAGAAAACCTTCGGGGGAAGCGACAACAATGTGTTTGCCCAGCACGGAATCGAAGGGCTGGTAATCGCCACCTCCATGAACCAGGTGCACAGCTGCAGCGAATACTGCAGCATCCCGGAAATACGGCAGGTGTCTGAGATTCTGGTAAACCTCTGCACCGCAGAAAAATGACAGACATCCTGCCAATGGAAGGCTGGAAAGATATGGATAGAGAAAAATACAGGCGGGACTATCATTTGTGGTAATATTCTAGTATAATATTACGAAAACCCGGGCAGCAGTTCCGGGGATGATGATTGTGGTCAGCAATCGACTTTCTTTTTGGGAAAGGAGGGGCTTGCATGGAGAAAGGGGTTCCGGTTTCTGTCTGGCCAGAGTGGCAGCTTGTAGAGAAAATAGGGGAAGGCTCTTTTGGGAAAGTATATAAGGCGCAGCGGACAGAGCGTGGACGCACTTTTTATTCGGCCATTAAGATTATATCGATTCCCGGTAATAAGGGAGAGCTTGACAGCGTAAGATCAGAGATGAATGATGAGCAGTCTACCAGAGAATATTTTCGAAACCTGGTGGAGGACTGCGTTCAGGAAATATATACGATGGAGCATTTCTGCGGAAATTCCCATATTGTATCCTTTGAAGATTTTAAAGTGGTGGAATATCTGGACGAGATCGGCTGGGATATTTACATCCGAATGGAATATCTGACCAGTTTTATGGATTACTGCACAGGCAAGGAGCTTACTGAGAAAGAGGTAATGAAACTTGGCTGTGATCTTAGCATGGCATTAATTTACTGCCGGAAGCTGAATATTATTCACAGGGATGTAAAGCCGGAGAATATTTTTGTATCCAGATTCGGTGACTTTAAGCTGGGAGATTTTGGAATTGCCAGAGAGCAGGCGCACACAGTGGGGAATATGTCCAAGAAGGGTACCTACTCCTACATGGCACCTGAGATTTATAAAGGTGAGAAATACGACAGCAGCATTGATATCTATTCCCTTGGAAT
>ULYX01031461.1_pt1 | contig 14388 bp, 9 predicted proteins | sample 1962591 | NCBI WGS metagenome assembly ULYX01 (sample SAMEA4835874, study PRJEB28245) | human gut metagenome | biome: gut microbiome; material: fecal sample | place: Denmark | collected 2008
TATAAGGATCTTTTTCCGCTACATTGACTGTTTCTGCCGCTGCACCCGGAACGGTCTGTCCTGCGGAACCAAGAGCACTTGCCCCCTGATCTTTTGCCGGATCTCCAGTGGCTAAAGCGATCAGTTCATCTGTAGACAACTGATCTACAATCTCGCCGGCTCTGCCCGGATAATGATCCTGCAATTCCTGATATATAATAGTAGCTGTCGGAAGATTTTCTGCCCAAATCCGGAAGTATGGCAATTGTTCCTTATTTGCTTCCTGTATCCAGGCATTCTGCTTTTCTTCCAGTTTCTCCTTATCCGGCTGCACTTCTTCCAGTTTTTCTTTTAACGGGCAAATATGTTCACACTGTACCAGTATTTTATCCTCATTCAACCGAAATCTGCCACAAAGAACCGCTTCGGATAACGAATTTCCAATCCAGATACCATAAATGCCTTCTTCCAGCATCCATGCTGCCTGTTCTTCTGAGTAGGATGCAAGGTGATATAAATCTGTAATCAGTTCCAGAGACTGTGTTTCACCCGGCGCCAGAAGTTTTGTTTTTTCAAAAGCGGTCAGACGACGAAATTCTTTGTGCAGTTTTCCCTGTGGACAGGAAACATACACCTGCACAACCTCTTTTCCAGAATATGTAGCGCCAATATTTGTCACATCAACAGATACGGAAAAAGATGGTCTTCCTTTTGATGATATCTTCTTTGAAACATCTGTTACTTTTATGTCAAAATCGGTGTAAGACAATCCATAGCCAAAACTGTAGCGCACCGGAACGTCAAAGGTATCGAAATACCGATATCCGACATAAATGCCTTCCCTGTATTCTTCCCGGTAAACATCGCCGCTCTTGTGACTGAAATATGCCGCATTCGGATAATCCATATAGTCCAATGCCCAGGTATCCGTCATTTTTCCGGAAGGAGTCACTTTGCCGGAAATCACATCTGCCAGCGCATTACCGCCTTCCTGACCAGCCTGCACAAACTGCAGGATTGCTGTGATATTGGAAAATTCATCAGTAAAAGCAAGATCGATCAAACCACCGGTATTTACCACCAGAATAACTTTTTCATAGGCTTCACATAACGCCGCGATCTGTGCCCGCTCTTCTTCTGTAATATAGTAATCCCCCGGCTCGTCCCGGCGGTCTGCATTTTCTCCCGCAATCCGGGCAAGAACGTAAATACCAACCTCGGCGCCATCTGCTTTTGCTGCTTCCGCATCAACTGGCTCTCCTGCCGGCATGGAAAACGGCGTTGTGGAATAGGCTTCAAAAAAGTTTCCATTGCACTCTTCCTTCAGTTTTCGGAAAATTTCTGCTTTCCAGCTCTCCCGCGCCTGCATATAACCGCTGTCATATCCGTCAAGCCAATCTCCACTTGTAATCTCAAATCCTGCATTTTTCAATCCGTCATAAATATTGACATTATATCGGTTATTGACATCTCCGGAACCAGTTCCACCTTTGATGGTGCGTACCGCTCCCGCACCATACAGACCAATTTTCGTTCCCGGCTTCAAAGGCAGCGTCTGTGCTTCATTTTTTAATAGTACAAATCCTTCCGCTGCCGCTTCCCTTGCAAGAATGGCATTGTCTTTTTCACGCTGTGACATTTCTGTGGATGTCGTTCCTACGTACCCTCTTTTTCGCAGTTTCATGATAACCCTCCTTAAAACAGAGAAAGCGCAAATATGCCGAAGCATACTTACGCCTTCTACTTGTATGCTATGCACACACTTTATATTCTTATTTTGTACCGAAAATACGATCTCCTGCATCGCCAAGTCCCGGGCAGATATAAGCATGATCATTTAATTCACGATCAAGCTGTCCGATGTAAATCTGAACATCCGGATGTGCCTCATGCAGTCTCTTAACACCTTCCGGTGCAGCGATAACAAACATGCATTTGATATTTTTTCCACCATGTTTTTTGATAAAATCTACGGCTGCCACAGCAGATCCACCGGTTGCAAGCATTGGGTCTACGACTACGATGAGACGCTGGTCGATCGGATCCGGCAGTTTGCAGTAATACTCATGCGGTTCATGTGTCTCAGGATCACGGTACAGACCGATATGTCCGATCTTTGCAGACGGAACCAGAGTTGTTACACCATTTACCATTCCAAGACCTGCACGAAGGACCGGTACGATCGCCAGTTTTTTACCGGAGATCATCGGACTTTTGCATGTCTCGATTGGAGTCTCGATCTCCACATCCTCGGTTGGCAGATCGCGAAGTGCCTCATATCCCATCAGTACGGCAATCTCCTCGATCAGTTTACGGAACTCATTTGTTCCTGTATTTTTGTTGCGGATCATTGATATTTTATGCTTGATCAGCGGATGATCCATGATAAATACATTTTCCATTTTTTCCATCTAAAAAACCTCCTGGCCAGACTTCTCGTTTCTTCAAGGATAACGGATTGCAGGTGATAAGTCAACCGCATCATTGCAGTTCACACGCGCCATTCGCAAGATTTTCTTGCTCTCTTTTTTGTTTTCCATTATACTGATTAGTCAGGGTCTGATGTATGAGTGCTTTGTATACCAGATGAGAGATGACTCCCATCTGATATAGCCTCCGGCTGGATTGCAGAGATGCGCAAAGGAAATATGTCATGCATAGCATGACGCACATCTCGCAGCAAGAATACTGAGAGCATTCTTGATCATCAGAACATGTAACCATAAAATCGTTATAAAAATAGTAGGAGAATGAATTTATGAAAACAAACGAAAACGGCATCTATGATGCCAGAACGCTTGGGCTTCCGAAAATGCTGATCCTCGGTCTTCAGCATATGTTTGCCATGTTCGGTGCAACGATCCTTGTCCCGGTTCTGGTAAACACCTATTTCCACGGCGAAGGCTTATCCATTCAGGTAACACTGTTCTGCGCCGGAATCGGAACTCTGCTGTTCCACCTAATGACACGTTTTAAAGTGCCTGCATTTCTCGGTTCTTCCTTTGCATTTCTGGGTGGTTTCCAGACTGTTGCAAATCTGGATACCGGAATTTTCGCAAACATGAGCTACGGTGAAAAACTTCCATATGCATGTGGTGGTGTCCTGATCGCCGGTCTGCTCTACCTCGTTTTATCCCTGATCATCAAGGTCATCGGTGTACGCCGGGTTATGCGTTTCCTTCCGCCGGTTGTAACCGGACCGATCATCATCTGTATCGGACTGAGCCTTGCACCTTCCGCGATCTCCAATGCCTCCACCAACTGGCCGCTGGCACTGATCGCCCTTGCTACCGTTATTATTTTCAATATCTGGGGCAAAGGAATGTTCAAGATCATCCCGATCCTGATGGGTATCATCGTATCCTATGTGGCTGCCCTGATCATGAACGCTGCAGGAATGACCTGTGCAGACGGAAGTGCCATTTTAAACTTCAGCGGTGTTGCTGACGCTGCCGTTATCGGAGTACCGCAGTTCTTCCTCTGCAAGTTTAACATTACAGCCATTCTTGCAATGGCTCCGATTGCCATCGCATCCATGATGGAGCATGTCGGTGATATTTCTGCCATCTCCGCAACTGTTGGTGAAAACTTTATCGAAGATCCGGGACTTCACCGCACACTGCTTGGTGATGGTCTTGCAACTGCTCTCTCCGCTCTGATCGGTGGACCAGCAAACACAACCTACGGTGAGAATACAAGTGTACTGGCGCTGAGCCGTGTATATGATCCGAAGGTTATCCGTCTGGCAGCTTTTTATGCGATCATCTTAAGTTTCATCCCGAAAATGGCAGAGATTATCAGTTCTCTTCCGGCTGCGATCATCGGTGGTATCAGTTTCATCCTTTATGGAATGATCTCCGCTGTCGGTATCCGCAACGTTGTTGAAAATAAGGTAGATCTGACAAAATCCCGTAACCTTGTTATTGCAGCATGTATCCTTGTCTGCGGTCTGGGTTTCTCAGACGGTCTGACTTTCCATGTTGGAGGCACAGCAATTACACTGACCAGTCTTGCTCTGGCAGCGATTGTTGGTATTGTATTAAATGCGATCCTTCCGGGAAATGAGTACAGCTTTGAAAGCAGTACAAAACAAAACAAGAAAGTGTGCTAACACACACTTACGCGAATAAAATTATTAATAGCACATCTTTCTTGCTCGCGCCGAACACGATTGCGAAGCAATAATTTCTTCTCGTGTGAGTGTGCATCGTCTGCACGAAGTGCTTTTATTTGATAGGAAATTCATGTAATTTCCTATCAAATAACAAAAAAGTCGCTGACATTCTTTTTTAAGAGTGCCAACGACTTTTTTTCACGTACTTTCTATCTTAAGATTTCTCAGCATTCTATCAGCATTTTCCAAACTCAGCATTTTTTATTACATTGAAAGCTTTCCGATTTCTTTTGCATATTCTAACAGTTCCCTGTTTGCTTCATTCAATGGTCCAAATGCCTCCATCGGCAAAGTACAAATGCAGGTTTCACACTGCTCCATCCACTTTTTTGCTTCCTCAATCTGCGCCTTTTCTATCGGATAAAACGCTTTCTGTGAAACCACCTCTGCCGCCAGCGCTCTGGCAGTCGGATATTCCAGATCATTTTTCTGCAAAATACCTGCCACAAAAGGCACATTTTCCCGCTGCAGGCGGTTATATGCCGCAATACCGCTTCCACACCCGCCGATAACAAACACCTTCGGCTCTGACTTTGCTCCCTGCAAAAAGACCTCTCCTGTCACCGGATCAAATGCCGTCTCTGTCACACCGTACAACTGTTGTACATAATCCCCGGAAAAGATCTCCTCCGGTGTACCGATACGATCGATATGGTCTCCTTTCACACAGGCAATGGTATCAGACACCTTCTGCGCCAGATCCAACTCATGTAACGACATGATGATCGCCAGATTCCGCTCTCTGGCAAGCATCCGGATATTTGCCAGAATATCCAGCTTAAATCCCATATCCAGATAAGACGTCGGCTCATCCAGTAACAGAATATCCGTATCCTGACAGATCGCCCGAGCAAGCATCAGACGTTGCCGCTGACCGTCACTCATTTTCCGAAAATCCTGATCCTGCACATCCTGCGCATGCACCAGTGCAATGGCTTCGTCTACTTTTTCCCAGTCCTCTTTGGCTAAAATGCCAAACCTGCCGGTGTAAGGATAGCGCCCGGAAGCCACCACATCCCGTCCTGTCAGGAGTTCCGTCTGCAGACGTTCCGTCATAACCATAGAGAGACTTTTCGAAACATCGCTGTCCCGCATGTTATTCATGGATTCCTGTCCCAGATAGATCGTTCCGCCAATGCGTTTCAACTGCCGGGTAATGGTTTTTAAAATAGTAGATTTTCCGGCACCGTTTGGTCCGATCAGTGTCAGTACCTGCCCGGAAACAACTTTTAAATTTACATCTTTGATCAGTGGTGTTTTATCATATCCTACCACAAGATTTTCTGTTCTCAGTTCCATCATCTGTTCCCCTGCTTTCTCAGCATTGCTGCAATGACCACCGGCACCAGAAATATCGCCGTTACGGAACTGATGCTGATCTCCGTCGGTGCAAATACCGTCCGGGCGATTCCGTCACAAAACAGTGTCACCACCGCGCCGCACAGGAAACATCCCGGTATCATAATGATTGGTTTTGCCGTTTTCGTGATCAGTTTTACCAGATGCGGCACTGCGATTCCCACAAAGGAAATCGGTCCGGCAAACGCGGTTACACAGGCAGATAACATACTGGAAAGTAAAATCAGACCAATCCGTAACGCTTTTACATTTACACCCATATTTCTGGCATAAGATTCTCCAAGCTGATATGCTCCGATTGGTTTTGCCAGAAAAAAGGTAACCACCATCGTAACAGCCACAATCCACAGAATCATCCGCACATTGTCCCAGGTCATTCCCGAAAAACTTCCCTGAGACCAGTTGTGCAGATTTACAATATTCGAATCATCTGCAAAGGTCACACAGAAATCCGTGATAGCGGAGCAGATATATCCGATCATAATACCGCACACAACCAACAACGACATTTTCGATACCCGAAAGGAGATCAGCAGAACAAACCCCATGGCGATCAGTGATCCCACAAAAGCTGCTGCCACCATTCCAGCAGAATTTAACGTGATGCTTCGCTGCAGGCAGACGATCATGGTCAGTGCCACCACCAGTTTTGCACCGGAAGAAATTCCAAGTACATACGGACCGGCGATCGGATTCTGAAAGAAACTCTGCAGCAAAAATCCGGATACCGATAAGGCTCCGCCTAACAAAATTGCTGCCATGATACGCGGAAGACGGATTTTCCAGATGACCTGATACAGGGTGGAATCACTGCCTTTTCCGAAAATCTCCGGCAGGTCAGACAGAGACAGTTCTACCGTTCCCACACCTACATTCCACAGGAATAACCCGATCAGAGCACATATTAAAATGATAAAAGATATCGTATATCGTTTTTTCACGCTTCGTTCCTCACAAAATATTATTGAATATGCTTCAGAAAATGATAGTCTGTATCATCACTTCCGGTCAGAACCTTATTCAGATCCTCGATAAAATCACAGGTCATGCTTGTCTGCTGATAAAAGTTACTTCCGGTGGTATAAACCTGTCCGGATTTTACCGCTTTAAAATCGGCAAACAGGCTGTTTTTTTTGAGCAGTTCATCTACGGATGTCAATTCTCCCTCAATGGTTCCATTATAGATCAGAATATCCGCATCTTTCTCTGCCACATAGAAATCTTCCATCTGCATTTTCATCGTAGACAAAGCATTGTCTTCTTCCGGCAGATAACCGTTCAGGGAATAATTACCGCCTGCCAGCTCGATCATAGAAGACACATAATCGTTCGGTTTGCGTACCGTAATGGTTCCATCGGAAGATACCGCAAAAAATGCTACTGATAAACCGGTATTTTCTTTTTCCAGAATCGGCTGGACACGCTCTGCCTGCTCTCTGAAAAATTTATTTGCCTGCTGCTCCTGATTAAATAATACACCGAACAGACGAATCCATTCCAGACGTCCAAGAGGATGTTTTTCATAACTGGAACGCTCGATCATCACAGGAATTCCAAGTTCTTCCAGTTTTTCCTTTACTTCCGGGTTATGGGTGATCATCGTATTTTCAATGACAAACTGACAGTTATTACTCAAAAGCAGTTCGTAATCCGGCGCGCTGTATTTGCCCGCATAGATCAGTGCGCCTGCTTTCATAGCATCCGCTGCCTCCTGCACGTACCAGTCCTTTTCCTTTGTTCCGGTAAAAGAAATGTTGGAAAGCGCTCCTGCCTTGCTCACCAAATCCATCACCGCGCTGGAAACCAGATACACATCCTTCAACGGTTGCTGCAAAACAACAATGTCCGATGGCACATCCTTCGGAACCGATACTCCCTTTGGAATAAGCAAAAAACGACCGCCATCCACGATCGTTACTAATTTATATGCTCCATATTGCTCTACGCTGAACTGATCGGCATATGAAAGATCCATACGCCCCTCACTGTTCAGCTCATTGAAACTCACATTCGCTGGAAATGAGAATTTCAATGTATAATCGATTTCATGCGGTGTGCTCATAGCAGTGGTATCCCCTACCACATCCATCTCACAAGGCACACCATCAATCGGGAAAGTAAAGGTAGAGTTGCCACCTTCATTTTCATTCATATATTTTTCTCCATCTACGATCATGTAATCGTAATGGGTACTGCTCCAGACGATGGTTGCCATTGCCTGACCGTCCGTCACGGTTACGGTTGCCGGAGAATCCACGGTTGCTCTGCCGCTGCCGCCACTCAGCTCCACGTTTACACTGTAAGTGCCGTCTTCCAGAACATTCGCATCTTCCGCACTGCTGTCTGTCGCTGCACTGTCTGCTTTTTCTGCATCCGCACTAACTTCGGTAGTTGAAGATGCATCTGCATCGGTCGTATTTTTCTGACCACATCCTGCCAGCATGCCAGCGCCTAAAACCATAGATAAAATAACTGCTGCTATTCTTTTTTTCATACGCTATCCTTACTTCGCATTTTACTTTCTTCATTGATGAAATACAGGGAAAGCATGATTTTTCTACTCTCCCTGTATCTTATCTTCTCAATATTTTACCGCTGATCTACTCTGCTTTCTGAGCGTCAGATACGCTTACTTTGTGATCATACCATGTTCCCTTTGTTCCAAGGATTGCCAGATCAAACTCCTGATCCAGTGCTTCCACCGGCACATCAAATGCGTATACTTCTTCCGTTGTTCCGTCACTGTAAGTAACTTCCTCAGATGTCGGCTGTAACAGCTCTGCACCATCTTTTTCTGCATCCGCAGCGGTTCCAACATACAGATTTACGATCTTTTTGGAAACCAGTCTGATATGCATGGTCATTTTGCCATCTTTGACTGTTAATGTACCACAACCGTTATCTGCCTCATTTACATGGAACATGCTGCTGTCTGTGTTAAATTTTGCAGTATAAGTGCCGTCTTCCAGCGCAGATGTTGCTGTGACTGCATCGCTTGATGTTACAGCATCACCCAGAGATTCAATGGCCGCTTTTGTATGTGCTACATAAATCTGCTGAATTTCCGGAATCTCACCAAGACCTGCGATCTGTGTATCTACTTTGTCAAAATATCCGGCAGCTTTAAACAGGCTCTTCCATGAATCGCCATCATCGCCAGCCATATCGTTGTTTGCATGATCTCCTGCAACAACCATTAACGGTCTTAAAATTACATTTTTGTATCCTGCTGCATGTACTTCTTCGATTACCTGCTCATGAGCGGTCTCTTCCGGCTCACCTTCTACGGTTCCGATAAATACGTTATCGTATCCAAGATCTTTCATCTGAGCTGCCATCTGGCTATAGCTGATTTTTGCTGTATGGGATGTACCATGTCCCATGAATACAAATGCTGTACTGTCTTCTTTTGCTGCCTCTAAGGAATCATATCCGGCTGTCTTTACTGCCTCTGCTGTGATGTCCTGTGCTACAGCTGCTTTATCTTCATTGACAGTTGTGGCATCTGTACCAACTTCACCAAGTAACGGTTCTGCTACAGTAACTGTCTCAAATTTATCTTTGTAATTATCCAGAGTATCAACTAACTCATCATACTCTGCACCATGCATTAAATGTGTCGGCTGTACCACCAGATTTTTTACACCGTTATCAACGGCTCTCTGTAAAGCCTGCTCTACGTTGTCGATTTTTTCACCATCTCTTGCCTGAACGTGATTGATAATGATCTGTGCGGTAAATGCACGTCTTACAGACCAGTCCGGATATGCAGTCTGAAGTGCTTTCTCAATACCGCCGATATCTGCTGCACGGCTGTCATTGAAGGATGTACCAAAACTTACTACCAGAAGTTCGTTCTCACCGATTCCGTCCTCATTTAACGGATCGTCTTTGGACGCATCTCCGGTATCTCTGCCGAAGTAATCCGGATCTGCATTTTCACCCTCTACCAGTGCCTTCTGTGCATCGGTCAGTTTGTCCCATGCTGCTTTTGCTGCTGCGCACTGCTCATCTGTTTTGTCTGTGCGTTCCTGTACATAGATGGCATCAATCAATTCTGCTACTTTGTCTGCTGCTTCCTGATCTGTCTCTGTCTCACTCTGTGCGCTTGTTACGGTTGTGTCTGCATTCTTGTTTCCGCATCCGCCAAGCATTCCCACTGCCATGGTAAATACTGCCAGTAATGCAACGATTCTCTTTTTCATGTTCTTCTCTCCTTCTTATATGAAAAATAAATTATCCCACAGGGTACGGTATCCACCCGAAAATTTTATCACCCACTCTTTTAAAATATGTAACACTCCACTACTTCAAAAGGTAAAAAATACCACGACAAAATTTCCACTAAAAGAAAACTCCACTTTACAAACTTGCAAAAAAGCTAAAAGCGGAGTAAAAAGTCATGAATTTTAAATGGAACTCACACCAGCCAAATACATACATTTATCTGTCTGCATCAGTGATTGACTTCCGTAAACAGTACGACCAATTACTCGTGATCTTGGGATTATCCCGGTACCAGACAACTGGCAGGTTTCCTGGCTGAAAGATCCACATACAGATTCTGCCTTCCCAATGCATTTGCATCAGTGACAAATCATTGAATCTGTACTCCCTTATCACAGTGACGAGATCGTACAGGAATTACACCTGTTTCCCTTTTAACCGTTCCACGTTTTCTGTCTCTGACCTTTTTCTCAGAGATCTGCCTTTTTCTGATTCATTGTATTTTTTCATTGTATTTTCTATTACGCAACGAAATCCGAACTATGCTTCCATCTGCTTCGAAAACGGACGGCACCAATTATCTTTTTCTATGAAATTGTACTTATACTATCACATCTAAAAAACAGATACAACCCTTTTTCTCATCCGCATTCTTATCTATCACGTGCTTTTACAGGAGAATCTGTTCCCATCCACGCATCATTTGCGACACATCTGCCAGTAACATTTTTCACCTGCTCTCTCAACAGTTAACCCTGCAGACTATAACCGAATCTCCGAAAAAGGAATCCCTTCTTCCAACAGCAATTCCCGTTCCGTCTCCCGACAGGTAAAAAGAAAAATCTGATTCTCCTGCTTGGCAAGCCAACGTAACGTCTGACGCAGACGCTCTGTATCGTAACCTGCAAAAGCTTCATCCAGTAAAAACGGCAGTGGTTCTTCCTTCGCCAGCAGTTTTCCTGCTGCCATGCGATAAGCAAAATATGCCTGCTGCATCGTTCCCTGACTGTATGCTTCCGGCACACGGCTCTTTTGCTGTTCAGACAGTACAATGCCCTGTCCTTCTGAAACCTGAAGCTGCCCATGTGCATTTCCAGTGATCTGTGCCAAGATCTCCGACATGTCCCGGTTCAACACATGTTCCAGCGATTTCGACATTCCGGCTGCCAGTCGCCGCATCGTATCCGCTGACAGTGCCAGCGCCTGAATATCCTGATCTATCGCCCTCTCCTCTGCCGTCTGAAACTGCAATTCCTGCATCTGATCTGCCAGATTCGCTGCTTCCACTTCTTTTTCCTGAATCTGACCAGTGATCTGATCTCCGGAACCTTCCTGCCTTGCAACCTGCATCTGAAGTGCTTTTCTCTGCTCACGAAAGGTGTCTATCTGCTGTTCCAATACAGATCTTTTCTGTTGAAGCGCTGTAAGCTGCTTTACAACCTTCTGATATACTTCTTCATCACCGCATTCTGCTTCTACATCTTCCTGTATTGCCTCTGCTTCCATTTCTACTTCCTGAAGTCTTCTGCGTCTGCCATATACAGAAATAAGTCCTGCCAAGATCAAAACAATACAGATCACGTTCAGAATCGGAGCTATTTTCTGAAACTCATCCAAAGATGTCCTCAAAATCGGTGCCAAAATCAAACCAGCTACGCCAATCAGTAAAAGCGGCGAAAAACCTGCTTGATGCTCTGTCTTTTGCTTCTGCCCATCTTCCGTTTCTTTCTTTAAATGCTTTCTCTCGATATTTAACTGTGCCTGCCGAATCGCTTTCTGCAATTCCTGTTCCTGCCGGCAAACCGCACGATACTCTGAAAGTACCGGCTCTGCCGCCTGTTTTAGCTGTTTTACCTGCTCCTGCACATTCTGTTTTTGTGTTCCCTGTTTCTCCTGCTGTGCTTTCAGGACAGCAATATCAGATTCCAGCATCTGTTGTTTTACTTCCAGTTGTCGGATATCTGCCAGTCGTTGCTGTTCCAGCTCTTTTTTTTGTTTTTCTTTGTTTTTCCGCTTTTGTTCCAGATTCTGCAACGCCTTTGATAATGGAAAATCACCGCTTCCGGTCTGTGCCAGATTACTGCGTTCATCCTCCAGAAGCACACCCAATTCACGTCCCGGTACCGACTGCTCCTGACCGATACAAAACGTATTTTCATATGCACCGGCACTGACATTTCCAAGCAGCATGTCCAGATCTCCATATTCCACCGAAAGTTCTTCCCCATCGCGAATATTTACCAGACGTGTGCTCCTTTCCTTATAATAAAAATTGCGCTCCAGAAGAAACTGCTGCTCCCCGGTCTCAAAGATCATGGAACCGGAAAAATATGCCGGTGCGTCCCATGGCTCATATTTTTTATATGTATCCAGCATTTTTCTGACCCGACTCTTTTCCAGTCCATACATCATCGCTTTCAAAAACTGCATCAACGTACTTTTTCCGGATTCGTTCGGACCATAGATGATATTGATCTGCGGTGAAAAACGATACTGTTCCTTTTCCAGTTTTCCAAACTTCTGAATCTCTGCCTGTCTGATTATCATCCTTTTGTCTCCCGTCCATCTTCTGCGGCATCCAGCATTGCCTGTACACCGTAATACAATGCTTTTTTCCGTAATTCCAGATTCGGGCATTGCTCCATCACTTCAATATATTTTTGCAGTAACGTGCCATCATATTTCTGTTTTAACAGATCAAACTGATAATCCGGCTCTGTCTCATCCACCACGCGCACTACACGCTCCATCTTCACGATTTCATCCAATGGCAGCTCTGTCTCTGCATCACGATATCCGCGCAAAATAACATGTGAGATCTGATACGGCTTCCGACTCTGCAATTCCTGCCGCACCAGTTCTGACACCGCATAGGCAGACAGTTCCGGTGTCACATTGATTTCCTGCTGAATGTATTCACATTTTTTGATCGGATAAAAAGAAACGGATGTGCCACGTTCCGTCAATTCCCCCATCCAGAATCCGTGTGGACCGAAATCATTACAGTCTGTGGGTTCCAAAGAACCCGCCATCACCACTTTTCCCGGAATCAGTTGCGCCACTTTGTGAATATGACCGAAAGCCGCATAGTCAAATCCAGCTTCTGCGATGTCATTTGCACGGAATGGATGATGTCTGTCATCACCGCCATGACCAAGCAGAATCCGGAAATTTTTCCGTCTCTGATCTGATTGTACCGAATCTGAAAATTGCTCAAATGATCCCCGCGCCAATGACACGTCATATTCTATCTCCTGATGAATACTTACCATATTCCCATTCTGCAGTACCTTCTGCAAAACATCTCTCTGATATACCGCTCTGGTATCCTCCTGATCCCAGAAGCTGCATCCCCATACGGTAGTGTGAATCCGATCCAAATGAACAACTGTCAGATTCCGTTCCCCTATAAAATGCACATTCTCCGGCCAGTCAAAATTTCGATAATAAGACCTCGGATGCAGATAATCATGGTTCCCCGCAATCAATACTATTTCCGTATCAAGAATTTCTGCAAACCATGCCGCAATCTCTTTTAATTCCCGTTTTAACGGCTGCCGGTGAAACAAATCTCCCGCGATCAAAAGCAGATCTGCCTGCTGTCTGCGCGCCTGCTCGATCATAAAACGAAAACTGTTCCAGATGTCCCGGCTGCGTGTCTCACTCCAGGGCATTCCTGCGTCCGGTGTGACGCCCAGATGCACATCTGCGATATGTATAAATTTCATAAAATAGTTATCTCCTTAAAAACGTCTGTAAGACCATACCAAATGTTTGTTCGTATTTTATACTAACACAAAGAGCACATCTTTTGTTATAAAACAATTTAAAAATAACACTGTTTTTCTTGTTTTAAGGAAATTCTTGTTTGTCGTTTAGGGAACAAGTTTGAAAAAACTCCAATGCAGGCACGACCGATTTCCTATCTTCGCTGCGCCGCTTATCTCCGACCGCTTCCGCGAACTCACCAACAGCAAAAACAGCTGTTGCCTCAAACACACTCCCGCGGTCGGGCTATGCTCGCTCCGATAACGGAAATCAGTCTACCGCCTTGCCTTGGAGTTTTTTCTAACTTGTTCCATTTACACAGACAAACAAGATTTACTGTTCCACCTGTTTCGCCAGAAACACCGCTGCCGCCTGCGCCAGCTTTCCTTGCACTTCTCCGACATGATCCGGCATTTCCGCACTGCACAATGCCACCGCACCAATGGCATCTCCCTCACAGATAATTGTTGCCAGCGCCTGCGTCTGATACTGCATATTATCGTCAAGTGTCAGCTTCCGGCACTCTTTTTCCTGCGCACCTGTCACCTGACACCCCCGTGATTCAATAAATTGTTCCAGTTCCCGACTGACCGGCTTTCCGTCATAATTCTTTTTCCCATTTCCAGCTGCCGCAATGATATGATCCCGATCCATCACGCAGACCAGACTTCCTGATGCCGCCGCAAGTCCCTGTGCATATTGCCCCGCAAACGTACTCAGATCTCCGATTGGAGAATACTTTTTCAACACGATTGCCCCGTTTTGATCTGTAAAAATCTCCAACGGGTCGCCCTCCCGGATACGCAGGGTTCTTCGGATTTCTTTCGGAATAACGATACGCCCAAGGTCATCGATCCGCCGTACAATTCCTGTTGCTTTCA
>ULYX01001543.1_pt1 | contig 14376 bp, 12 predicted proteins | sample 1962591 | NCBI WGS metagenome assembly ULYX01 (sample SAMEA4835874, study PRJEB28245) | human gut metagenome | biome: gut microbiome; material: fecal sample | place: Denmark | collected 2008
ATATGGATAAAGAGGTGAAAGCTGGAAACAGCGAATTTATGTTAAAAGCAGTTATTTTTGATTTTGATGGTACAATAGGAGACACTTTAAAATTAGTTATTGAGTCAATCAGAGAAGCAGTAAGTCCTTTTATGGATAGAGAATTATCTGATGATGAAATAGCAGATACATTTGGACCTATAGAAGAAGGTAGTATTTTAAAATTTGTAGATGAAAAAGACTATGAAGAAGCTTGTAAACGATTATATGATGCTTATGCAAGATTACATAAAGAAATAACACCAAAACCATTTACAGGTGTTGTGGATTTAATAAAATATTTAAAAAGTAAAAATCTCATTGTAATTTTGGCTACAGGTAAAGGTGCAAAAACTTGTGAAATATCTTTGAAGCAGTATCAAATGGAAAATCTTTTTGATAAAGTAAAAACTGGCTCTATAAAAGGTGGTATAAAACCACAAATGATGCAAGAAGTTATAGATGAATATAAATTATCAGCAGATGAAGTGATTTATATTGGTGATGCTCCAACTGATATTGATGCAGCTAGACAAGTTGGTGTAAAAATAGCTTCTGTATTGTACGGAACAAGAATAGAAGAAGAAGCCGTAAAAGCTAAAAATCCAGATGCAATTTGTTATTCTATAGAAGATGTTAAAAAGTATTTAACTAGTTTGATTTAAGAGAAAAATAAATATTATTATTTTGTTATAATTTCATTAGAAATAGCCTATTTTCTTGTTTATTTTACTGTTTTGTGGTATTTTTAATACTAGCTGTAAGAATATATACAGCCTTTCTCATTTATTTAGATATATGTTGAATGAGAAAGGATTTTTTTATTGCTGAAGATGGGAGGTACTATTATGGAAAAAGATATTACAAAAAAAATAAAACCATTTATAATTTATAGTGTTCCTATAATTCTACTTATAGCTGTTGTGGCTATTTTTGGTGTATATAAATGGAACCAGGGACAAGGAATTATTAATATTAATGATGCAAAACTCACAAGTTCTAAAGTTATGGTTGTAGCTCAAAATGATGGAACATTGACAGAGCTTCTGGTAAATGATGGTGATAAGGTAGAAGCAGGTCAAGTTATTGCTAAAATGAAAGTAGTTGTAACACCTGAACAAATTGAAGCTTTGCAAAAGGCATATGATGAAGCAAAAGTAAATTATGATAATTTAGAGCAACAAGTAAAAGCCTCTATGGTAGTAAGTCAGCCAGTAGTTACAAGTTCTTCAACAGGAAATGTAGCAGCAGCTCAAGCTAGATTAGATGCAGCGGCAGCAAATAAACAGAAGATGGATAAGTTATATTCTATAGGTGCTGTAAGTGCGACACAATATGCGGAAGCACAATCAGAATATGCAGCAGCACAAAGTGCTTTAGCGGCAGCAAGTACACCACAAGTTGTAGAACAACAAGCAAGTGTTTCTTCTGCTCCATCTAAAGAATTATCAGAAGCATTAGCTACAGCTCAAATTCAATTAAATCAAGCAAAAGCAGCTTTAGACCAAGCTCAATCTGATGATAATTTTGCCGATATTACAGCTCCAGTTAGTGGTATTATATATTTAACTGATTTTAAACAAGGTGATGAATTAAAACAAGGCGATGTATTTATCAATGTGGGTAATACTAAAAATTTATGGGTAGAAGCACCACTTACAGAAGAACAATATGCTAAAGTACATCAAGGTCAATTTGTTCATTATTCTGTTGATGATATGGATTTAACAGGTACTGTCTTAGAGGTAACACATCAAGATAGTGAAGATGAAGAAAATAAAAATTTAGTTACAGCAGCAAAAATTTCTTTCCCTGATGAATTAAAAGATAAAGTTTTACCTGGTGCTGATGTAACAGTTCAAATAACAATAGATAGATAATAGTTTATGAAATAGAAACAACAATGGACGGTGAAAACTTTGCTGTTAAAGCGATTAGAAGCGTATGGATTTAAATCATTTGCAGATAAATTAGAAGTAGAATTTGATGAGGGCATAACAGCAATTGTAGGGCCTAATGGGAGTGGTAAGAGTAATATTACAGATGCCATTCGTTGGGTTTTAGGGGAACAAAACGTGCGCAATTTGCGTGGAAATAAGGCAGAAGATATTATTTTCACAGGTAGCTCCACAAGAAGACCTCTTGGTGCAGCGGAAGTTTCCGTTACTTTTGATAATAGTGATGGTAAATTGCCTATAGATTTTCAGGAAGTAATGATTACAAGACGCATATTTCGTTCCGGTGAAAGTGAATTTTTAATCAATAAGACAAAGTGTCGTTTAAAGGATATTTATAATTTATTTGCCGATACAGGACTGGGTAAAAATTCTATAAGTGTTATTAGTCAGAATAAAGTAGATGAAGTTTTAAATACAAAGCCAGAAGAGCGAAGATATTTCTTTGAAGAATGTGCGGGAATTACTAAATATCGTGAACGAAAACGCGAAGCTGTGCGCAAATTAGATAATACACAGGCAAATGTTGTACGTTTAAATGATATTGTAAGTGAGATTGAAAAACAGTTAGAACCTTTAAAAGAACAAGCTGATAAAACTAGACGATATAATGTCATTAATAAAGAATATAAAGATTGTAGACTCACGCAGATTTTGTATAAATATGAAAATCTTTCAGATGAAAATAATAAATTGGATTTAGAGATAAAAGGTTATGAACAAGAAAGAGCTTCATTAGAGGCCACAGTTTCTGTTTCTGAAAGTGAAAAAATCGCTAAAAAAAGTGAGATAAATAAATTAGAACAGAAAATAAAATTGCTTGGTGAAAATAATCAAAAAATCCATGAAGAAATAGAACGCAGTCGCAATCAAGCCACTTTATTACAAGAACGTATACGACAGAGTTGTCAGTCTCAACAGCGTTTAGAGGAAAGACAAAATCAGACAAAAGAAGAATTAAAAATATCTTTAGCTGATGGAGAAGAATTGAAAAGAAAAGCTCAAATTGCTAATAATACTGCAGATAAATTGGAACTTGCCCTGCAAGAAGAAAATTCAAGTGTACAAAAAGTAGAAAATGATATTAAAGCGAAAGAAGAAGAAATTAAATTAAAGCAAGAGCAAGATAATGAAAAACGCAAGCAGATAGAAGAACAAAATAAGGTATTATTATTATTAAAGCGAGATATGTCTGATATAGATGTAAATATTGAAAATCAGCATAGTGCGCATAAAAATGCAATTAATGAAAAAATAGAAAAAAATACAGCTAAGGAATTATTACAAGTAGAGATTGATAATATCAATAAAAAGGTACAGGCTAAGCAAGAAAGTATCAATTCTCAACAAAGTAATTTAGATGAACTTATAAAAGTTTGCAAAGAGGCTACAGAATTTATCAATGAAACTCGCCAAAATGTGCGTATGGCAGAGGAAAAAGTAAAATTTTTCCAGGAAATGCAAGCATCATATGAAGGGTTTGGCAAGGCTGTAAAAAGAGTTTTAAAAGCAGATAAATCATGGCAAAAAGGTATTTGCGGTGCTGTAGCTGAATTGATAAAGGTAGAAGATCCTTTTATTACAGCTATTGAAGTAGCTCTTGGCTCTGCTATGCAAAATGTAGTTACTAAAGATACAGATACTGCAAAATCAGCAATTAATTATTTGAAAGAAAATAAATTTGGTCGTGTAACTTTTATGCCACTGACTACTGTTCAGCCACATAAAAATAAACGCACTGAAATTGAACCAGGTAAACATGGTTTTATCGCTTATGCAGATGAACTTGTAAATATTGATGAAGAATATAAAGTGATAACTCAATCTTTATTGGGTAGAATTTTAGTAGTTGATGATGTGGATAACGCTTTGAAATTAGCTAAGTTATATGATTATCGTTTGCGTATCGTAACTTTAGAAGGTGAATTATTGCAACCTGGTGGTGCTATTGCTGGTGGTAGTAGCCAAAGCAAGGAAGCAGGTTATTTACATCGTAAAGGTGAGTTATTAGAATTAAAAGATTATCTAGCTAGTGAGCGTAAAGTATTGCGTGATGCGAAAAATAAATATGAAGATGATGAAGCAAAACGCGTGGCTTTAGCAGAAAATATCAACCGTTTGCAAAAAGATTGGCAAGAGTTATCGTTACTATTAGCACAGAAAAAAGTAGAATTTAAGCAATTAGAAAATTGGTTTGTAAATCAAGAAGATATCTTAAAAGCTATAGATAATCGCATATCTGCTTTAATCGTGAAAAAAACAGCTATCGAAGCAGATATTGAAAAACAAACAGCTAAAATTGCTCAAATGGAAGCTCAAGTTGATGAAAAACAAAATCTTTATGAAGATATTTATAATGAGATTGAAGTATTGAAACATGATTTAAAAATTCGTCAACAAAAGGTAATGCAAAAACAAATTAGTTGTACAGAGGCAAGACAAGAAGTGATTCGCTATAATGATAAATTGAATTTGCTGACAGGACAGGCAGAAAGATTTAAGGTATTTTTAGCTGATAGTGATAAAGAAATGGCTGGATTACAAAAAGTCATTGATGATAGTTTAGCTGAATTAAAACAATTAGAAGAATCTGTAGCTAATTTGGAAAAGTTAAAAACTGATGGTAAAGAAGAATACAATACTTTATATAAAAGACAATTAGGTATGCGAAGTGAATTGTCTGATATGGACGAAGAACGTGCTAAAATTGCAAGTAAAGTAGGCGTTATCAAGGATAAAATTCATAAATGTGAAGTAAGTGTAGCTAAATTGGAAACTGAAATTAAGCAGTGCTTGCAAAGTATGCAAGAAGAATATGAATTGACTCCACAAGAAGCTTTAAATCATCGTTTAGAACTTGATGAAAATGAGCTGAAATCTAAATTAAAAAAATTAGATAAAGAATTAAAAGATATTGGTCCTGTAAATCCAAATGCTATCAACGAATATGAAACATTAAATGAGCGTTATAGCTTTATGAGTAAACAAATTGAGGATTTAGTCAAGGCTAAAGAAGATTTAACAAAAATCATTGAGCAGATAGATAAAACAATGTCTACACAATTTAGCTTGGCTTTTGATAAAATAAAAGTATATTTTAATGATATTTTTAAACGTTTGTTTGGCGGTGGCAATGCAAAATTAATTTTAACAAATAAAGAAGATATCTTAAGTTCAGGTATTGAAATTGAAGTAGAACCACCAGATAAAAAACCACAGAGTCTAGCTGTATTATCAGGTGGGGAAAGAACGCTTACAGTTATAGCATTACTGTTTGCATTTTTCACTTATAATCCTGCACCATTTAGTGTATTAGATGAAATTGATGCTCCATTAGATGAAGCAAATGTCAAACGTTTCGCGAAGTTTTTAAAAGATTATGCCAAACGCACTCAATTTATTTTAGTAACACATCGTAAGGGAACAATGGAGTCTGCTGATGTTATGTATGGTGTAACTATTGAAGATGCTGGTGTATCTAAGTTGATATCTGTTCGTTTAGAAGATTTTGAGGAAAGAGGTTAAAAGATGGGATTTTTTAGTAAATTAAAAGAAGGTCTTACAAAAACACGTAAATCTCTAACAGAGAAAATTGAAAAAGTAATTATTGGTTATGCTGATATTGATGATGATTTATTAGATGAATTAGAAGATGCTTTAATTCAAGCTGATGTAGGGGTAAAAACTTCTTTACAATTAATGGACGATGTTCGTGCTGGTATTAAGAAAAAACAGATTAACTCTCCAGAAGATTTAAAACCATTCTTGATTAAACGTATTACAGAAATGTTAAATGAAGGTTCTGATGAAACAAACATTGCTAAATCTGGGCCTACAGTAATTTTAGTAATCGGTGTAAATGGTGTAGGTAAAACTACAACTATTGGTAAATTAGGTAGATATTATAAAGAACAAGGCAAAAATGTCATGTTTGCAGCAGCAGATACTTTCCGTGCAGCGGCTATTGACCAATTAGAAATTTGGGGTCAAAGAGTAAATGTTCCTGTGATTAAACATGAAGAAGGTTCAGATCCAGCAGCAGTAGTATTTGATGCTGTGAAAGCTGCTATCGCAAGAAAAGTGGATATACTCATCATTGATACAGCAGGACGTTTGCATAATAAAGCTAATTTAATGACAGAATTAAATAAAATTCAAAGAGTTATTAAACGTGAAATAGCAGAAGCTCCACATGAAACATTATTAGTATTAGATGCTACAACAGGACAAAATGCAATTAGCCAAGCTGAATTGTTCACAAAATCAGCTCCTATTTCTGGATTGGTATTGACTAAATTAGATGGTACTGCTAAGGGCGGTGTAGTAATTGGCTTAAAATCTGAACTTAGTATGCCAGTAAAATGGATTGGCGTAGGTGAAGGTATGGACGATTTACGACCATTTGTAGCTAATGACTTTGCAGCGGCTTTGTTTAACCAAAAAGTAGAAGAATAATATAATTAAATAATTGTTTATTTGATGATAATAAAAATAATAAAAAGAGGATAAGTATAAAACTTATCCTCTTTGTTTTTAGTAGATTGTTTTGTCTGTTTTTTGTGCAAAGTTATCAAAGGATTTTATAGTGATATCTCTACCAAATTGTTTTAAATCTAAAACGGAGATATCTTGGCATTTTCCTTCAATATAGTTGTAGATGAAATCATCTCTAAAACCAATTTTATCAGCATCTTTAGCTGTGTTTCCATAATAAACTTTTTTAATGTTTGCCCAAATAGTAGCAGAAAGGCACATTGGACATGGATAGCAAGATGTATAGAGTTCACAACCTGTTAAATCATGAGTACCTAAATTTTGACAAGCATCACGAATAGCTTCAACTTCAGCATGACAAGTTGGATCATGTTTTATAAGTACACGATTATGACCGCGACCTACGATTTTGCCATCTTTTACAATAACTGCACCGAAAGGACCACCTTCATTAGTTGTTAAATTACTATCAGCTTCTTGAGTTGCAATAAGCATAAATTCTTCTTTAGTCATAAAAAATCTCCTATTCATAATAAAATATATAGGAAAAAATAATGTTTTTATTTTTTGCCTATATAAATATAAATTAAAAGCAGTAAACATGCAATAATCTTTTGGTTTTTAATAGATATTTTTATTTTTAAATAGATAGATATGATTTCTTATGATAAAATAACTAAGGAATTTTTTATTTATTTATGAAAGCGAGGACAAAATGAAAAAGTTTTATGACGTAGAAGAAAAAGTGCCTTTGTTGCAAGGAATTCCACTTAGTTTACAACATTTGTTTGCTATGTTTGGTTCTACAGTGTTAGTTCCTTTTTTACTTCATGTAAATCCAGCAACAGCTTTATTTATGAATGGTATAGGTACAATTTTGTATTTAATCATTTGTAAAGGGAAATTGCCTGCTTATTTAGGTTCTAGTTTTGCATTTATTTCTCCAGTTTTAGCAGTACTTGCTACTAGTGGACTTAGTTATGGCGATGCTCAAGGTGGATTTATAGCATTTGGTTTATCTTTTATTATTTTATCTTTTGTTGTGGGTAAATTAGGTACAGCTTGGATTGATATTATTTTGCCACCAGCTGCGATGGGTGCAGTAGTAGCAGTAATTGGTCTTGAACTTGCACCACTTGCTTTGGATATGTCTGGTTTTATCAGTGATACAATGCAATCTCAAGGCATTCCAAATGAGCTTGCAATGATTACTTCTGTATTTACATTAGCTGTGGCAATTTTGGCTTCTGTAATTGGTAGAGGATTTTTAAGTGTAATTCCTGTATTAATTGGTGTAATTGCAGGATATATTATGGCTTTTTGTTTAGGTATTGTAGATTGGTCTGGTGTAGAAGCTGCTAGTTGGGTACAAGTACCAACTTTCTATGAACCAACTTTTAATATTCATGCTATCATGATTATCATGCCTGCATTGTTTGTAGTTTTTGCTGAACATATTGGGCATGTTGTTGTTACAAGTAGTATTGTTGATAGAGATTTAATTAAAAATCCAGGACTTAATCGTTCTTTATTTGCTGATGGTGTTTCTAATGTTTTATCTGGTTTTGTAGGTTCAACTCCTAATACTACTTATGGTGAAAATATGGGCGTTATGGCTATTACTCGTGTTTATAGTGTGTGGGTAATCGGTGGAGCTGCTGTTTTTGCTATTCTTTTCTCTTTTATTGGTAAAATTGCTGCTATTATTCATGCTATTCCAGTACCAGTAATGGGCGGTATTTCTGTATTGTTATTTGGTGTTATCGCTTGTTCTGGTATACGTATGCTTATAGAGAAAAAAGTCGATTATACTAGTACGAAAAATATGATACTTACTGCCGTAACTATGATAAGTGGTCTTAGTGGAGCTGCTGTAAATATCGGTCCTGTACAATTAAAAGGTATGGGTCTTGCTGTTGTCTGTGGCATGATTCTCAGCTTATCGTTTTATGTTTTTGGTAAATTAGGTATAGCTAATAAAGAATAAAGCAAAATAAAAACTCATGGGTATTTTAATCCATGAGTTTTTATTTTTATAATTATCTACATATTTATCAAATAGTGGAAAAGTTATTTTAGAAATATACAATTGTTAAAGTTAAATAATACAGAAGTATATATCTTTTCATCAGTAATCGCATTCAAATACAACTCTTGTTAAAGTTAAATAAAAATAAATCTTCAAAGGTTAAATATGGAATTATTATTCAAATACAACTCTTGTTAAAGTTAAATATGCCATTTACTCACCTTCTTAATAATTCTTAATAAATTCAAATACAACTCTTGTTAAAGTTAAATATGTTTAAATGCCATTAACAATTGCCTCCTTAGTTATTCAAATACAACTCTTGTTAAAGTTAAATACAGATATCGAAGCTAAAGAATATCGTGGCGGATGCATTCAAATACAACTCTTGTTAAAGTTAAATATTACACCTTCAAAACAGAGATAGATAGCCAAGACGAATTCAAATACAACTCTTGTTAAAGTTAAATGGTATTAAAGCAGGTGTAGGGGATATTATAAGCGTATTCAAATACAACTCTTGTTAAAGTTAAATCATTAAAACCAGTTGCGACATGGTTTTAGAAGGATAATTCAAATACAACTCTTGTTAAAGTTAAATTATATGACTGGATGTGGAAAAAAGGAATGCCACTCCAATTCAAATACAACTCTTGTTAAAGTTAAATTCTTGCTCAGCCGAAATGGCTAGTCTATTTTTAACAATTCAAATACAACTCTTGTTAAAGTTAAATCCATAAGCTCCACATTGTTTGTTGGCCAACATAAATATTCAAATACAACTCTTGTTAAAGTTAAATTTTTAAGCCCTAACATTCTAGCTACATTTGTTTTATTCAAATACAACTCTTGTTAAAGTTAAATTTCTTTTTAACAGTTGCATCAGCATACATTGTATTTATTCAAATACAACTCTTGTTAAAGTTAAATAGCAATGGCGGTACCGATAAAACAAGCTGCAACCTTATTCAAATACAACTCTTGTTAAAGTTAAATCCACTTGGACCTACGATAAAAACAAATTCCCCATTCAAATACAACTCTTGTTAAAGTTAAATGCAATTTAATTCTATTTTAGGAGTTGAGCCAAGCGAATTCAAATACAACTCTTGTTAAAGTTAAATAGAACGAAAACAAGAGTATAGAAGGGAAAATTAAATTCAAATACAACTCTTGTTAAAGTTAAATGCTAGAAAAATCAGTATTTGTGATTTTCATTATACTATTAAAAGTATTGATATACAAGGATATTGATATTTTTTACCAGCGATAATGGTAATTTTAAAGATTTTATAAAAAGCCTTATTTTTCAGGTAATGAAAAGCTTTTTTAAGAATTTAGCTGGTAAAATTAGAGATAAAATATCTTTGGCAAGTAGCATTTCTTTGGATTATTTCATCTTTTTTTCAAAGAGAAAATAATTATCTATACATGGATTGGGTTTATCATTTATATGATTGGGCATATTTTTTTCTTTGTGATATTTATTGAAAAATTCTATTATATGAAATCCGCATTTATTTATATAAAAATGTATATTTCTTTGTTCAAAATATGGCGTAATTGTTCTCCATGTGATTGTATCGGGATATTTTTTCTCAATGGTTTTCCATGTTGCAAGACCCAAGCCGTCTCCATGATATTTTGGTGATATGAAGAATAAATCTAAAGAATTATGATGAGTATTTTTATCTATCATGAGAACAACACCGCCGGCACATTGATTATTATAAATAATGTGGAAAACTTCTGCATTTTTAGCAGTAAGTGAGGATAATATATCATTTTTAGATGGAAGATATTCATTTGTGCCAAATTTTTCAATAATTGCAGGAGAAAAAGCCTCTTGTAAATTTTTGATAAATGTAGGATATTCTTTGGGAATTACTGGTTTTAATTCAATATCAAGGTTTTGGGACATAAAAAATTCCTTTCTATTAGTTGAATATGATTAAATACCATAAATAGTTTTACATAAATTAATGCCTGTTTTAGTTTTAAAAATTCTGTTTAATGCATTTTCTATAGCTTGTTTTGGGCAATTATCTTCATAAAGATTTACTAAGAAATCTGCTTCTATTAGGATTTGGTAATCTAAATCGTCAATATTATTGTAAGTATGATGATGAGCAATCAAGAAACATACTCTATCTATTACAGCAGTATCTACTTGGAGTTTTTCAAGTATTTCTCTAGCAGGTGCAGGGCCTTCTAATTCTTGATATTTGCCATTGCTACTGTTGTATTTTTGCTCAGCAATTTTTATGCCAATATCATGCATCAAGCCAGCGATTTCTAAAATATATAATTTATCTGAGGGTAAGTTTTCTTGTTCTGCTATGAATTTTGCAAAGCTATGTACTTTGAGAAAATGTTGAATACGTTTAGGGTCGCCCTGATAATAATTAATCATTTCTATTAATACATTATTTATATTTGTCATAATAAAAGCCTCCTAAGTATAGTTTTGTTTCAGAAAATAGAAATCAAGAAAAAATTTTAATTTTATTTTAATACAATTTTAATATGATATACAAGCATAATCAGTATAAATTTTGTATAATTATTTTTGTAGTGCAGGATTTTAAAAGGGTTTATTAGAATTTAATAAGTATAATAAAATATAGGAGAATAAAAATTATGTTTAGTTTTATTATGTTTTTAGCAGTTATAACGACTATTTTGGCTTTTATTGGGTTTGATATGATAACACATTTTAGTGATATTGTGAATTTGATAGGAGCGGTAGCTTTAGGTGTAGGCGTCTTTTTGACATTTAAACCAAATAAAAAAAAGCAGATTAGTTTAGATTTAGATGATAGTGAAAATAGTAAATTATTGCAGGAAAGTTATCAAAAAGCGTTAGAGGATTATAATTATATAAAAGGTTCATTGAAATATATTAGAGATAGTGAATTAAAAATGCATGTGCAAGATATGCAAAAGGTATCTTTGAATATTTTACAATATCTACAAAAACATCCAGAAAAAATTACTTTAGCTAGAAGATTTATCGATTATTATCAGGATACTGTGGCTGGTTTAATTGAAAAATATGTAGAAATAGAAAATACGCAGTTAAATACAGATAGTGTAAATGATATAAAGGAAAGAACAAAAAATACTTTATATGGATTGAGTAATGCTTATACAGAGCAATTTGAAAAATTGATAAATGACCAGTTATTAGATATGGACGCGGAATTAAAGGTCATGGAAAATACAATAAAAGCAGATGGTTTTGATGTGAAAAAGCAAGACCGCACTCAAGAGATAAAATCTGGCTTTAGCTATAGACGTAAAAATTGTATGCATGATAAACCTATGCAGAGAATGCGTTGGCAATTAAAACATTTACCAGAAAAATTTTTTGATAGTGATGAAGTTTTGCGCAAAAAATTAATTGCTGGAGGTCTAGGAATTTTATTTGGCGGTTTTGGCGCACATAAATTTTATTTAGGCAAAACTTTTATGGGAATTTTTTATTTATTATTCTCATGGACAGGCATACCTTTTATTGCGGGATTTATAGAAGGTATACGCTATTTATTCATGGATAAAGATGATTTTTATCGCAAATTTTTTGATAATATGAATAGAGGGTGAAACTTATGGCAGATATTAGTTTAGATGATTTAATCAAAGCAAAAACACAAACAATGGACAATAATGCTGATGCTCAAAATTGGCAAGTAATGACAAAAAAAGAAGAGATTGAGCAGGTTACAAAGCAAACAGAATTGATTTCACCAGAAGATAGAAAACGTATTGATGAAATAAAAGAAAGTATAGATTTGACGAATTCGCAGACTTCTGTACAATATGGCATAAATGCACAACGAAATATAGCGGAGTTTTCAGATAGTATTTTGAATAATATTCGCAGTAAAGATAGTGGACATGTTGGCGATTTATTAAGTAATTTAGTAGTAAAAGTAAAAGGTTTTGATGTAGATAGTAAAAATAGTGGCGGTTTTATAAAGAAAATACCTATTTTAGGCTCATTAGTTGGCAGTGCTAAAAGTATGATGGCAGAATATGATAAATTATCTGTACAGATTGATAAGATACAAGGCGAATTAGATAAAGCCCGCATGAGCATGATGAAAGATATTGTAATGTTTGATACTATGTATCAACGAAATTTAGAGTATTTTAAAGAATTGCAGTTATATATTAAAGCTGGCGAAGAAAAAATCTTAGAATTGCAACAGCATACTATTCCTAAATTGCGTATGGAAGCTGTAAATTCTCAAAATCAAATGGCAGTGCAAGTAGTCAGTGATTTTGAAAATGCTGTCAGTCGTTTTGAGAAAAAAGTTCATGATTTGAAATTGAGTAAAACAATAGCTATACAGACAGCACCACAGATACGTCTTATTCAAAATAATGATAAAGTTTTAGTTGATAAGGTGCAAAGTGCTATTTATAATACTATTCCATTATGGAAAAGTCAGATTGTAATTGCGCTTGGTTTATCTAGACAGCAAAAAGTTTTACAGATGCAACGTGAAGTAACAGATACTACAAATGAATTATTGCGACGCAATGCTGAAATGTTGAAACAAAATACAATAGAGACAGCACGTGAAACTGAACGTGGAATTGTAGATATTGAAACTGTAAAAAAAGTAAATGAAGATTTGATTTCTACTATTGAAGAAACTATTAAAATCCAAAAAGATGGACGTGAACGTCGTAAATTAGCAGAAGCTGAACTAGTACAAATTGAAGATAAATTAAAACAAACTTTACTAGCTCATCGCTAAAATATCATTAAATAAATTATAAAAATTAGAAAAAAGGATAATCCTAAAATAAGTGGATTATCCTTTTTATTTTATAATTTATTTATTTAATGTATCTTGACAGAAATTGATAAAAGATTGAGCTGCTTTAGAGATGTATCTATCTTTTTTCCATGCAAGACCAACATCTACAAATATAGGATCTTCTATTGGTAATGTTTTAAGATGAGGTGTATCTTGAACTACGAAGTCTAAGAGAAATGCCATACCAACATTACTGGAGATAAGACCTTTTATAGTTTCAATTTGATTTGACTCTAAAATAACATTTGGTTGAATATTATGTTCTTTGAGTTTTTGTTGAATTAAATTACGGATAAAAGAACCTTCTTTTAACATAATTAAATCAATATTGCTTACATCGCTCCAAGATAAAGATTCTTTTTGAGCAAGTGGGCTATCTTCAGGAACACAAGCTACTACTTGGTTAGTAGACATTGGTAATAACTGTAAACTAGGAGAAGCATTGGAGATGATGACAATACCAAAATCTAATTCATCACGTTCTAAGGATTCACGAATAGACATAGAGCCTTTTTCATAAAGATAAATATCTAAATGAGCGAATTTTTTCTGAAAACCAGAGAAAATTTTTGGGAAAAGATATGCTCCGATCATAGAAGGAATACCGATTTTGATAGTGCCTTTTTGAAGTTGTTTATAGTCATTAACTTCTAAAACGGCATCTTGAATATTACGCAAAGCAAGTTCAATGCGATTTAAAAATACAGCTCCTTCTGGTGTGAGTGATAATTGTTTTTGGCTACGTTCAAAAAGTTGTATGCCAAGTTCTGCTTCTAATTTTTTTATAGCAACTGTAATATTTGGTTGAGAAACAGAAAGCCGTTTGGCTGCTCTAGTAATATTTTTCAAACGGCTAGTCATTTGAAAGTATTCTAGTTGTTTAAGTTCCATATAATCCTCCTATTGAAAATATCTTATGTATAATAAATTTTATTAATTAACACATAGATATTATAGCATAAAAATAGCATATATCCAATATTTTATTTATTATAAATGTTTTTTGCCATAAGTTTTATCTATTATGTTAAATTTATATAAAAATATA
>ULYX01022904.1_pt1 | contig 14368 bp, 9 predicted proteins | sample 1962591 | NCBI WGS metagenome assembly ULYX01 (sample SAMEA4835874, study PRJEB28245) | human gut metagenome | biome: gut microbiome; material: fecal sample | place: Denmark | collected 2008
TGGAGGTGTCGTTTTAATCGGTACACAGCTTGTACCATTACTGGCGAATTTATTTTAGCCGGGGCAGTAAGAAAGGAGAACACGCATGGATAAGATTTTTGAGTCCATAGAAGAATGGATGCGTAACCTCCTTACAGGCATGGTCAGCTCAAACCTGACGAACATGTTTACCGATGTAAATGAAAAAACCGGTGATATTGCAAGTCAGGTTGGGCAAACGCCCCAGGGATGGAATGGCAGTATATTTAGTCTGATTCAGAATCTGTCAGATTCTGTGATCGTGCCGATTGCCGGGATGATTATAACCTTTGTGCTGTGTTATGAGCTGATTTCCATGCTCACAGAGAAGAACAACATGCATGACATTGATACATGGATGTTCTTCAAATATTTTTTTAAAATGTGGGTTGCAGTCTGGTTCGTAAGTAATGCATTCACAATTACTATGGCAATTTTTGATGTGGGACAGAATGTAGTGAACCGGGCATCAGGAGTGATCAATCATCAGACAGCAATTAATATTGATTCGGTGGTCACTTCAATGGAAACGGCAATGGAATCAATGGAAGTAGGGGAACTGGTCATACTGGCACTGGAAACACTTCTGGCAAGCCTGTGTTTAAAGGTTATTTCCGTTTTTATAACGGTCATTCTTTATGGACGTATGATTGAGATTTACTTATATTCGTCAATCGGTGCAATTCCGTTTGCAACAATGAGCAATCGGGAATGGGGACAGATTGGCAGCAATTACTTAAGAGGATTGTTCGCATTGGCATTCCAGGGATTTTTTATCATGGTGTGTGTGGGCATTTATTCCGTACTGGTTGCTAATATACAGGTATCAGATAACGTGCATACAGCATTGCTCAGTGTAATGGCTTATACGGTTGTACTTTGCTTCAGCCTTATGAAAACAGCCAATTTCTCAAAGAGTGTGTTTAACACACATTAAATATAAAAAAGGAGATGATAGAAAATGGCTTTTGTATCAGTACCCAAAGATCTGACGAAAGTTAAAAATAAGATTATTCTGAACCTCACAAAACGTCAGCTTATCTGTCTTGGCATTGCAGCGGCAGTAGGGCTTCCATTTTATTTCCTGGCAAGAGGATTGATTGGTTCAAGTAATGCGGCAACCGGAATGTGTTTGTTGATGCTTCCTGCTTTTTTGTTTGCCATGTATGAGAAAGACGGACTTCCTTTAGAAAAAGTCCTGAAAAATATGATTACAGTAAAATTTATCCGTCCTCCGTTGCGAAAGTATGAGGTGGAAAATATGTATGAGAAAAGAAAAATTATAACAAAATCGAAGGGAGGTACAGTTCGTGGAAAGAAGAGAAAATGATAAATTGCTGCCAGAACATGCCAAAGATGCTTCTTATCCAGAGGACTGGTGGTTAGATGAAGCAGATTCTGCTGATGGTTTACCAGTGTTTGCCATGGATGAAGCAGAAGATTTTGTCAAGGACAGACAGCGTTTGAAGGGAGTACCTATGGTTACAGGGTATGAAGCACTGGAGCGACATCGGGGTATCCGCAGACCAAGACGTAAATTAAGCAGACGAGAGCAGCGAGCCTGGGAAAAAGCACAGAAGTATGAAGCAAAACTTCATAAGGCACACGAAAAAGAAGATAAAAAACGTGCAAAGCAGGAGGCAAAGCTGGCAGCTCGTGAAGAAAAAGCAGCAAAGAAACAGGCGAAAAAAGAGAATAAATATAAAAAGAAGACGAAACCAGCAGTGTCATCTTCTGTAAAATCCAATGGTAAAAAGGGAGCTGTAAAAAAAGTAAACAGGAATACGAGTGGTGGAAATAAAGAAAAGAAGATTACCGCACAACAGTCTATTCCATACAGAGAAATGGGAAAAGACGGTATCTGTCGTGTGGAAGATGGTTATTATTCCAAGACCATCCGTTTTTATGATATTAACTATCAGTTGGCACAGAACGAAGATAAAAATGCGATTTTTGAAAACTGGTGTGATTTCCTGAACTATTTTGACAGTACGATTCATTTCCAGTTGTCCTTTATCAATCATCACAGCAATATGGCAGAATATGAAGATGTGATTTGCATTAAGAAGCAGAAAGACAGTTTTGATGATCTGCGTATGGAGTTTGCTCAGATGCTCAGAAACCAGTTGGCAAAGGGAAATAATGGTCTTGTCAGAACAAAGTATCTTACATTTGGAATCGAAGCAGACAATATCCGGGAAGCAAAACCGAAACTGGAGCGTATCGAAACGGATATTCTCAATAACTTTAAGGTATTAGGGGTGTCTGCTTATCCGTTGAATGGCGTGGAGCGTTTGCAGATTATGTATGAAACGTTCAACCAGGACAATAAAGTTCCGTTCCGGTTCAGCTATGACGATGTGCTGCGTACCGGACTGAATACCAAGGACTATATCGCACCATCCAGTTTTGTGTTTAAGAACGGAAAAGATTTTCAGATGGGAGATACTATCGGGGCAGTATCCTACCTGCAGATTTTGGCACCGGAGCTGACTGATAAAATGCTTGCGGAATTTCTGGAAATGGACTGCAATCTGCTTGTGAATCTTCACATCCAGTCCATCGACCAGATGAAAGCGATTAAGTTGGTAAAAGCAAAGGTTACAGATATTAACAGGATGAAAATTGAGGAGCAGAAAAAAGCAGTTCGTTCCGGATATGATATGGATATTATCCCGTCTGATTTGAATACTTACGGAGGGGAAGCAAAGAGGCTTCTGGAAGATTTGCAATCCAGGAATGAGAGAATGTTTCTTGTGACGGTGGTGTTTTTAAATACTGCAAAAAATAAACAGGAACTGGAAAATGTGGTATTTCAGACCGCAGGTATTGCACAGAAATATAATTGTGCATTAAAGAGGCTTGATTATCAGCAGGAACCGGGACTTATGAGCAGTCTGCCACTTGGAAAAAACTGGATTCCTATTAAAAGAGCATTAACGACAACTTCAACAGCGATTTTTGTTCCGTTCACGACACAGGAATTATTTATGGGTGGAGAATCCATTTACTACGGTCTGAATGCCTTGTCTAACAACCTGATTATGGCTGACAGGAAGAAACTGAAAAACCCGAATGGCTTGATCGTGGGTACTCCGGGAGCTGGTAAGTCCTTTGCGGCAAAACGTGAAATTACCAATGTTTTTATCGTGACAAAGGACGATATTATTATCTGTGATCCAGAAGGCGAGTATTTTCCCATAGTCCGGGCATTCAATGGACAGGTTGTTCGTATTTCGCCAACTAGTCATGATTATATCAATCCGATGGATATTAACACCAATTATGCGGATGATGACGATCCGTTATCTCTGAAATCAGATTTTATTCTTTCACTTTGTGAACTGGTAGTAGGTGGGAAGAATGGCTTGGAGCCAGTAGAAAAGACGATTATTGACCGTTGTGTCCGCTTGGTATATCAGGACTATCTTGCAGATCCGGTTCCAGAGAAGATGCCGATACTGGAGGATTTATACAATCTGCTTCGCAAGCAGGAAGAACCAGAGGCACAGCGTCTGGCAACGGCACTGGAAATCTATGTTAATGGTTCTCTTAAAGTATTCAACCATCGCACGAATGTTGAGTTGAATAACCGTCTGGTATGTTTCGACATTAAAGACCTTGGTAAGCAACTTAAAAAACTTGGTATGCTGATTGTTCAGGATCAGGTCTGGAACAGGGTAACAGTCAATCGTGCTGCACATAAATCTACCAGATATTACATTGATGAGTTTCACTTGCTGCTGAAAGAAGAACAGACAGCAGCATATAGCGTGGAAATCTGGAAGAGGTTCCGTAAGTGGGGCGGTATTCCGACTGGTATCACACAGAATGTAAAAGACCTGCTTGCTTCAAGAGAAATCGAGAACATCTTTGAAAACTCTGATTTTATTCTGATGCTTAACCAGGCATCCGGGGACAGACAGATTCTTGCCAAACAGCTTAACATCTCTCCGCATCAGCTTTCCTATGTGACAAACAGTGGAGCAGGAGAAGGCTTGATTTTTTATGGAAATACAATTATTCCGTTTAAGGACAGATTTGATAATTCTCTTATGCTGTATGCGTTAATGTCATCGAAACCGGAAGATGTGGAAAAACGTGAAAAACTTGGCATCAAAGACAGGGACGATTAACAGGAGGAGTGGCAGAGTGAGGCGGTTTATAGCAGGAATATTGATGATTGTTTCGATTATTTTGCTTACTATCAGTATTTACTTTCTGATGGGAATGTTCATACAGGAAAGACAGGACAATCAGTTACAGCAAGAGTTGCAGGAACTTATGCAGGAGAAAGAGGACGAGCCGGGAGAAAATTCTTCCGGCGATTCTTTTATAGAAGTAGATGCTGGAATACTGGCATTGCATGAGGAAAATCCAGATTGTATTGGGTGGCTTACGATTGAGGGAACAAAGATAGACTACCCAGTTATGTACAGGCCCGGAGATAAGAATTATTATCTGCATCGGGATTTTAATGGGGACTACTCAGCAAATGGCTGTCTGTTTCTTGCTGAGGAATGTGTGCCGGGAGATTCAGACAACCTGATTATCTATGGGCATCATATGAACAGTGGGAAGATGTTTGCTGATCTTGAAAAATATAAAGACAAGGGATTTTATGAGGAGCATCCAACAATCCTGTTCCGTACCATATGGGGAAATGAACAGTATCAGATATTATCAGCATTTACAACACCGGTTTATACCGGAAATGACTTTAACTATTACAGTTTTATAAAAGCACAGAAAGGGGCAGGTTATGAGTACTTTATTAGAGAAATTAAGCGAAAAGCAATCTATGAAACCGGAATCACAGCAGAATATGGGGACAAGCTGCTTACATTGTCCACATGCGAATATTCACAGCGGAATGGGCGTATGGTCGTGGTTGCAAAAAAAATTCAGCAAAATGAAAGCTGAGAAAGAACCGGAAGAATTTGAATTTGGCTGCGAAGATCTGACGAAGGACTGGTTTGATGAGATAAGTGATATGGAAGAACCGGAAGAGAAAATTAAGTGCGATGAAAATGATTTTTTTGATAATGAGCAGGACAGTGTAGAGCCGGATTCTAAACCAGATAAAGCAAGAACAGGAGGTATCTGGGACTGGGACAGCGAAGACTACTGGGCTTATGGGGAATCTGAAAGATCACTTTTAGAAATGGCGCATAAGGATATGCTTTGCATTGCTGGTCTGTTAGAAGTAATGGATTCATTGGCTCTGCTTGCAGATACGCAGGGGCGAGAGTTACAGAGTGGTCTTTCTGATGTTTCAGTGAAATTAAAGGATAAGGCGATTGCCATTGAAAACAGATGGAACACGTTTCTGAACAAAAATTATGAAATCAGGAGATGATGACCATGCAGGAGCATGAATATAAAGCAAGGGATAAAACTGTCCAGAAGATGAGCCGGGATGGACTTCGGGAAGAAAATCTTCGCAGTAAAAAGGAGAAGCGAATTACCAGACGTGAGGCAGATGAGAAGAAAACAGCCGGACACAGGGAACAGGAGCTGGATTTTGGAAAGGCAAGAAAAGCTCATACTGCAGAAGAACCAGTAGAGGAAGGAACAGAGGGAAAACACAGGTTACAGTCAAGACACGCTTTTCTGGAACAGGAAAAAATTGCGGAAGCGGATGAAATGGAAAACTCAGAAATGAGTGAGGATAAGGCAGACGGGGAGAAATCTCCGTCTGTTTCACGTTCCAGACTTCGTAAAGAAAGTATCCGGGGACATCCGGGACAGGATGCCGAACGTGATTCTGAAACACCGGAACCAGACAGGCAGAGCCGAAAGAAAAAGATGGTCACAGCCTATGCAGCAAAAGAGCAGAAACGCTACCATGAAAAGTCAGAAGTTGATGAAAAATCAATGGAAGATTTTCGGGAAGAGATCAAAGGCAAGACGAAAAGGGAACAGACGCTAAAAGAACAGAAGAAATCAAAATCCCGTCTTTCCTTTGAAGATGAAGGCAAAGGTATGATTCCAGGCAGTGGAATGGCAAGAAAGGGTGCAACCGTTGTTTCTGAAACGGCATCTGCCTATGGTCAGAAAAAGATCAGAGAGGATACCGACGATAATGCGGCTCTTGATGCAGCAGAGCAAATGGAACTTGCGGGAGAAAGTCTTGCAAGAAAGTCAATTTACGTCCGGGAACGGTTAAAAGAGAACCGGCAGAGAAATAACCGGTTAAGGGAATCTGTGCTGGAAGAAATGGAAAAATCCCGCTTGCAGTTTGGAACTAGTGCTTCCAATGAGGCAAAAAAGGCGGTTCAGAAAGAAGCAGAGCAGAAAAAACAGTCTGCCTTAAAGAAATTACTGCAGAAAAAGCGTTACCAGAAACAGTATCAGGCTGCGAAACAGGGAAAGGCTGCGAAAGATGCAGTGTTTGTAAATGCACAGCGATTTACGGAGAAAGCCAAGGCAGCAGTCAAGGAGATTGTGGCGCAGAACCGGAATATCCTTCTGACGATAGGAGTTATGGTTTTGCTTTTTGCATTGATGGCAACGAGTCTGTCAAGTTGCGCTGCATTATTCCAGGGAGGTTCCAATGCCATTATTTCTACCAGTTATTCCAGTGAGGATGAAGATATTTATGCTGCGGAAAATGCTTATGTAGCATTGGAAAATGCACTGAATGAGCAGATCAATCAGATGAAGGCAAACCATTCCGACTATGATGAGTTCCAGTTCCAGATTGATGAGATTGGACACAACCCGTATCAGCTTATTTCTTACTTGACAGTCAAGTATGGCGGTTTTACCTATGCAGAGGTTGCGGATGAGATCCAGGAGATTTTTAAGGAACAGTATGGGTTGTATACGGACTCGACACGAGAAACTGTAACAGAAAAGAAAAAGGTCAGGGTTGGGGAATCACTGGGACAGGTGGTGACCAGCGGATATTGTAACTGTTCAATCTGTTGCGGGCAGTGGAGTGGTGGTCCGACTGCAAGTGGCGCATATCCACAGGCTAATCATACGATTGCAGTAGATGCTTCCAATCCATTTGTGCCAATGGGAACCCATGTCATTATGAACGGAGTGGAATATGTAGTAGAAGATACGGGAGCATTTGCAAAATATGGTGTTCAGTTTGATGTATATTATGGTGATCATGCTTCTGCATCAGCACATGGGCATCAGACCTGGGAAGCGTACATAGCAGACAGCAACGGAAGTCAGGAAGTAGAAGTAACAACGACAAGAGAAGTGAACCGTTTGGATGTAACACTCACGAACCATAATCTGGATGCAGTTTTAAGAAACCGTATGACAGATAAGGAACAGGAGCAGTATGACGCTTACAACAAATACTATGGAAATCGTGATTATCTGTTTGACCTTAACTCAATTCCGACAGGCGGGGCAGGCTTTGGATATGATATTCCGGCAGAAGCACTTTCTGATCCGCAGTTTGCCAAGATGATTCGGGAAGCAGAAAAATATCTGGGTTATCCGTATGTGTGGGGCGGTGCATCTCCATCTACCAGTTTTGATTGTTCCGGTTTCGTATGTTGGGTAATCAATAACTGCGGAAATGGCTGGAATGTAGGAAGAACAACGGCAGATGGGCTTCGGTCTTATTGCTCCTATGTATCTCCATCTGATGCAAAGCCGGGAGATCTGATCTTTTTTCAGGGAACTTATGATACGCCGGGAGCGAGCCATGTTGGAATTTATGTAGGAAATAATATGATGATCCATTGTGGAAACCCGATTCAGTATACGAGCATTGCAAGCTCTTACTGGCAGCAACACTTTATGGCATTTGGAAGGCTTCATTAGAAGGGAGTGATGGAATATGAACATGCGATTAAAAAAGGTTCTGGATGATATTCAGAAAACTGAAGATAAGATTCTGGAATTACAGGAATATGTAAAGAAACTAAAAATCCAGAAAAAGCAGATGGAGGATGCAGAAATTATCAAGGCGATTCGTTCCATGAAAATGGATAGTCGAGAGATGTTGACTTTTCTGGATGGGATTCAGAACGGAACAGTTACCATGCAGTTTGATGAGGAGGGCAATCTCTCTATGGATAGTTCCGAAACAGATGCAAAGAAAGAAGAGAGTCTGGAGAGAAATGTGGCAACCGGACAGGTAGAAGAAAGTGAGGATTTGGAAGATGAAGAATAAGGTAATGAAAAAAATTTTGATGGTCATGCTGTCAGCTACGATGCTGATTGGTTCTGCCGGTGTGACTGCTTTTGCACAGGCAAATGAAAATGCAGAGCAGACCGAAGCAACAGAGCAGGTCATAGAAGAACAGCCTGCAGAGCAGCCTGCCACAGAAGGAACACCGTTTTCTACACCGGGAAACGGACAGCTTGTGGATGATAAGGAGAATGACAGTACCAAGCAGTTTCTGACTGTACAGACAAAGAATGGAAATACCTTTTATATGGTCATTGACCGTTCCGGTACTTCTGAAAATGTGTACATGATGTCACTTGTGGATGAAAATGACCTGGCAGAGTTCTTAGATGAAACCAAAGAAACGGAAAAGAAAGAGGAATCTGCGGTTGTTCTTCCAGAAACGACTACAACACCAGAACCGGAAACTACAGCACAGCCGGAAACAGAGGCAAAGCAGGAATCTGGCATTAACAAGATGATTGGATGGATTGCTTTGGGAGCAGTTGCAACGCTGGCATTGGGTGGTCTTGGCATGTTCGCTTTTGGAAAATTGAGAAAGAAAAAAGAGGACGGCATTGTAGAGGAAGGGCTGGAATTTGCTGATGACAGTTACATCAATGAAGATGAAGAAAATGCAGAGAATCAGCAGAAATAACAAAAAATCATAAGGTATGGAGAAAGGGCAGTTCTTTTGGGACTGCCTTTTTGACAGGAACAGGAGGAAAATATGGCAAAATTTTTAGTGATTGCAGAGAAACCAAGTGTAGCACAGAGCCTTGCAAAGAATTTATCTGCATATCAGAGAGAGGACGGCTATCTGGAGGGGAACAGTTGCATTGTCAGTTGGTGCCTGGGACATCTGGCAGAATATGCACCACCAGAAATTTATGATGAAAAATATGAAAAATGGCAGTTTGAGGATTTACCGATCATCCCGGAAGTATGGAAAGTGCAGGTATCAGAGGATAAAAAGAAGCAGTTTGAAGTATTGTGCAGCTTAATGAATCGGGAAGATGTGGCGTATCTGGTCAATGGCTGTGACGCCGGGCGAGAGGGAGAACTGATTTTTAAAAGAGTTTATGATCTGGCAGGCTGTCAAAAACCAGTGAAGCGTCTGTGGATCAGTTCAATGGAAGATGAAGCAATTCAGAAAGGCTTCCAGACCTTAAAGGACGGGAAAGAATACGCAGGTCTTTGTAATGCTGCGGTGTGCAGAGCGCAGGCAGACTGGCTGATCGGAATGAACGCAACGAGAGCCTATACAACCAGATATTTTAAACGCCTGGTGGTCGGCAGGGTACAGACACCAACGCTTTCCATGCTGACAGAAAGAAAAGAGAAAATCGAGCATTTCAAGAAAGAAGCCTATTATAAGGTTTCTCTGTCAGATGGGAAACTTACAGTAACATCAGAAAATATCCAGTCTGAAGCAGAAGCAGACGAATTAAGAAAACTTTGTGATGGGGAAGAAGCAATGGTTACAAAAGTAAAAAAGGCGCAGAAACGAATTTCACCGCCGAAACTTTATGATCTGACCAGTCTGCAGAGAGAGGCGAACCGTTATTTTGGATACACCGCTCAGAAAACACTGGATATGCTGCAGGAACTGTATGAGGAAAAGATGGTTACATATCCGAGAACGGATAGCCAGTATGTAACGGAAGATATGAAAGAAACGGTAGAAACACTTGCAGATGAAATGACAGATTTTCTCCCATTTTTGAAATCTGAACAGTCTGGAGGAAATGCAGAGCGTGTAATCAATAATACAAAAGTATCAGACCACCATGCAATCCTGCTGACAAAAGAGGCAGTAGAAAAAGGTATGGGAGGACTTTCAGATGGAAAGAAAAATCTTATGATGCTGATTGGACAGCAGCTTGTACAGGCAACCGGAGAAGATTACCTTTATGAGCAGACTGAAATTTCTGTACAGTGCAAAGAACATGAATTTGCTACGAAAGGAAAGCTGCCTGTGCAGATGGGATTTAAAGAAGTGGAAGAAGCCTTTCGGAAATATTGTGTGAAGGATAAGAAATCTGATGAACCAGATAATAAGACAGGACTTCCAGAAGTGTATGAGGAGGGAATGATTCTTGTTTCTGTGAAAGCAGAGAAGAGTACCCATTACACTTCCCCACCGAAGATGTTTACCGAAGATACTCTGCTTGCTGCGATGGAAACAGCGGGAAATAAGGAATTTGATTCTGAAACAGAGAAAAAGGGACTTGGGACACCGGCAACCAGAGCTAATATTATTGAGAAACTGGTATCTTCCGGGTATGCAGAACGTAAAGGAAAACAGATTCTTCCTACGGCGGCAGGCTGTGAGCTGATTCATGTGATGCCGGAGAATCTGAAATCTGCAAGCCTGACAGCAGAATGGGAGAATCAGCTTCTGATGATGGAAAAGGGAAAAATTCGGGATGATGAATTTATGGATGGGATTGTATCTATGATTACTGAGATCCTTTCTGTATGCAGGGCGATTCCGGAAGAAGAACGAAGTCGTTTTCAGACTGCAAGGGAAGTAATCGGGAAATGTCCAATATGCGGTTCCGATGTATATGAGGGTAAGAGCAATTATTACTGTTCTGACAGAAGCTGTCCGTTTGCTTTATGGAAGTCAAATAGGTTTCTGGAAAGTATGAAAAAATCAATGGATAAAAAGATGGCTGTGGAGCTTCTGAAAAGGGGACGTACTCATGTAAAAGGACTGTATTCCAAGAAAAAAGACAGCAAATTTGATGCTGACCTTGTACTTGGGGTGGAAGATGGAAAAGCCAGATTCAGTCTGGAATTTCCTAAAAAGAAAACAAACAGCAACAAAAAGAAAAAATAAAGAACTGACGGAAGGAGGAATAAGGTTATGGCTCGATTGGAAGATATAAGAGGTCTTGCAGAAGCACATGCATCCAGTATCAGCAGTTCGCCCAGGGACTGGATGAACTATCTGGATACCGCAGCCAGATTATACCGATACCCATTTATGGATCAGCTTCTGATTCATGCACAGCGTCCACAGGCAACTGCCTGTGCGTCGCTGGAATTATGGAATCAAAAAATGTTTCGGTGGGTAAACAGAGGGGCAAAAGGAATTGCCCTTATAGATGAAACCACGCAGAAAACAAGACTTCGATATGTATTCGATGTTCAGGATACCCATATGGTAAATGGTGGAAGAACACCGTATCTGTGGAAACTACAGGAAGAACAGCAGGAAGAGGTATTGCTTCACCTGGAAGAAGTTTATGGATTGGAAGCGAAAGATACGAAAAATCTTTCTGACGCTTTGATGGCAACCGCTAGGTATATGGTGGAGGAAAATCTGGAGGAGTATCTGGATGGTCTGTTGTATGTGACAGAGGGAACCTATCTGGAAGAACTGGAGGAAGATACCATCCGCAGTGAGTTCCGAAGTCTGTTGACGGACAGCATTTATTATACTCTTGCTTCCAGATGCGGACTTGATCCAATGGAATGGCAGGAGGAAATGGATTTTGTACATATTACAGATTACAATCGCCTCTCTGTGCTGACATTCATTGGAAATGCCACAAGCAGAGCGAGTGAATCAGTTCTGGTGGATATTGGAAGATATGTACATCGCATTTCATTAGAAGAAATGAAAAAAGGTATTGAAAATTCAGAAGAAAGGAATTATAATAACTTTAACACGTTAATTCGTGAAAGCAAAGAAAACAACGATACTATTACAGAAAAAGAATATTCACAGGAAAATGAAGGAGGAAATGAGTATGGCACTGACATATCATCGAAAAGGGGATTATCTGTTTCCAAACCTGACAATTCAGGAAACAGAAGCACAGATCGGGAAATACGGAATGCTGCGGAGGACATTTCTGAAGGAGTACAAGAACAGCCTGTACCAGAGCCTGTTGCTGACCGGGAAATTGAACAGCCATCTGGAGGAGATCGAGAAAGCGGCACAGGAGAGATTGGAAGTACTGATGGAGAAACTGTTGGAGAAGAATCCGGCACCGTCGAAAGAGGAGAACCCGATGGCGTGGACAGCACATATGAACAGTCTGACGGCAACAGCGGAAGAGAGCATCTTGACGGAATTGGTATACAGTTAATTGAAGATACAAGTGAAGATGGACTGAGTAAAGCAGAGGAAGAAATTGCCTCTGCTTTATCTTTGCCAGAACTTCCGTCTGTAAATGAACAGAAACGAGAAATTGAAAACAGAGTAGCTGCCCTTTATGCAGGAGAGATTGCCATTCCAAATGAAGTGGTCGATGAGGTTTTAAGAACCGGAGGAAACCGAAGCAAGAGCCAGCTTCGTATTATCTATAATTTTATGAGCGAACAGACACCGGAGGAATATACGGAGTTTGTGAAGCGGGAGTATGGGACTGGTGGAAAAGGCTTTGAAATCAATGGTATGGAGTATTCGGTCTGGTTTGATGAAACCGGATTGCAGATTGCAGTAGGACATACGGTTACGGATCAGATTCTGGATAAGGCGTTTTTATCTTGGGAAGATGTGAGTGGACGTATCCATCAGCTTTTGAAACAGGGTGAATATGCACCGCAGTCTGTACTCGATGTTGCAAGGGAGAACGCAGTAAAGGAACATGCCCAGGCACTTGCCTATATGAAAGCGGATATGGCAGAGGGTGTAGCGGAACTTGTTTTTGATGAAGAGGATTTACCATATCTTCGCAGTATTTATCCGGAAATAACAGATTATCTGGAAGAAAAGTTGTCAGATTCGCAGTGGCTGTCAGATATGAATGAGCGTCTGGAAGGACTGGCAATGGCTTATGAGGAAGATAGAAGCATTATGCGGTTCCGTACCTATAACCCAGTCAGAATATCCAGTCAGTTCCAGAAATTTGCAGCAGAAGTGGTTCCATACAGTGCCAGGGAGGAATTTGCATGGCAGGAACATAAGGTGTTTATTACTCAGGATGAAATAGACGCTTTTCTTGCCGGTGGAGGCCCTTATTCTGATGGCAGGCTTTCTACCTATTCGTTTTATCTTCTGAATGAAGATGATAAAGCGAGAACAGATTTTATTAAGGAAAAATACGGTACAGGTGGTTGTAGCCACGCTTTATGTGGTGCAGATAATTCCCATGCAGATTATGACGGAAAAGGGTTGAAACTGGAGAGAGGAACCTATGGGAATCCAGATACTTCGGTGTTGCTTCCCTGGGCAAAAGTGGCGAAAAGAGTCGGTTATCTGATTGATAATCAACAGTTTTTACATTCTGCTGATTATTCCCGTATGCCAGATTATGAAAGGGAACGAATTGCAGGGAAAGTGATCAGCTTTTATGCAAGACTGCCAGAAGAAATTGAGCGTCCATTTAAACAGGATTTCTTCAATGAAGAAGCAAAAAAAGAATTACCTGCTATGCTGAATGATTCGGAACAGGCACAGAAACTGTTACAGGCGATGGACGATGCACTGGCAATGCTGCCATTGGATTTTGAATCAGTAAATGAAACTTATGAGAAGAAATTACAGCTTTTAACAGAAGTACATCAGTATGTGGAGGGAAGCTATACGATTTTCCCGGCACAGGAAGTAGCAGAGCAGACGGAAGGCTTGACAGGATACCAGATGTCTTTATTTGACATTATGAGTAATTCTGAACCAGAGGAAATTACGGAAGAACCGGAAGTAGAAGAATCGGTTGCAGAAGTGGAAGAGATACAGAATGAAGAACCAGAGGCAGATTCGCATATATCCTTTGAAGAAGCAAAAGAATTGTGGGAAGATGGCTTTTATGAGGATGATTATGTATTAAAAAGTCGTGTAGGCGAACTGATCTATGACAGTATGGATACAGTTGGAAAATCTGTAGAGGATTTTTCCGAGGAACAGATGGCTGTTATCCGAAAGCTGGCTGAACAGGAGCATATGTTAGAACCAGTACTGAATCCAGACTTTTCACCGGAACAGATACAGTTGGTTTCTGACATTTCAGAAAAAATCTGGAATGATAATGGCAGATGGCAGGAGGATATGATCGAGCCATATACAGATCATGTCATGAATCCAGAAGAAATTACCAGAGTACGACAGGAACTGGATTTACAAGAATCAGAATCTGAGCCGGAATCTGTAATTGTACAGGAACAGTGGGACGAGAATGTATTTGAATATCAGGGGTATCATTTTGAAGCAGTGGGGATTCTTCCGCAAGGTCTGGAAGGGAAAGAACTGGT
>ULYX01012001.1_pt1 | contig 14275 bp, 11 predicted proteins | sample 1962591 | NCBI WGS metagenome assembly ULYX01 (sample SAMEA4835874, study PRJEB28245) | human gut metagenome | biome: gut microbiome; material: fecal sample | place: Denmark | collected 2008
GACTTCTCTCGACCCACAAATACTGGACGGCACTCGCGTATACGGAAATTAAAACCAAACAAGCATGAAAGCAAAACACTTTAAGCAGCTCGGGAAAAACTGGGCTTTGTACTCGGAAGTCAATACCAAGTACTGTAATTGGACCCCATCCATCGCAACGGTCCACGAGGGTATGATTTGGCCGAACGGCATTTCGGTCAAGTTCCTGTGGTTCGGCGTGACCCTCATTCGCGTAAGCGAATAAATCAAAGATCCCCGGGGCCAAACGCTCCGGGGATTGTTGTGCAGAAATAAATTTTTAATTTGTATAAGATTTGATTATGTTTGAGGCATGGCACGAAGTACATATAAAATGAGTCCGCTCGCCTATATGGAGGAGGGACAGAAAAGGCGAGACGCCGGAGATTTTGTAAAGCCCACCGATGCGGAGGAGCTTTATTTTGCATTCATTGAGTATTGCAAATTCATGAAGGATAACTATTTCTCCCAGGCTCACAAGAATAAGAATGGCGACGACTGCAGCGTCTACATTTCCCGCCCGATGACCATCGAGTCATTCAGGCTGTTCGCTGGGATCAATCCTGTTGAGTACGGGGAACTCACGGGGGATCCGGTAGCAGCTGCAATTGGTGGCACCATCGAGGACGCCATCAATTCCCAGCAAATTGAGGGAGCCCTGGTTGGCAAGTACGCTGCCAGCCTCATCCAGGTGCTTCAAGGACGCAAGACAAATGTCAACCTGACGGGAGGCATCACTCTCGAGCAGATAACAGGAATGGAGGTAAAATAAAATGGGACGCCGGCTTCAATTTGACACCAAAGGCAACGAGAAGCAGAAGGAAGTGGCTCGGTTATGGCTTGATGACTCGGTCACTGACATTCTGTATGCCGGCACGAAAGGTGCTGGCAAATCCTACCTCGGGTGTTCCTTGATAGCCGGCGATGCCCTCACCTACCCGGAGACATTTTATTTTATTGCGCGTAAGACGGCTGCCGACCTGGTCCGGTACACAATCCCCTCCATCTACGAGGTATTTGCCCACTGGGGTATCACGGAGGACTATTACCACTTCAATGGTCAATACAACTTCTTCGAGTTGTACAACAAAAGCCGCATCTACCTCATCGATGCCAAGTACAACCCCAGCGATCCCATGTATGAGAGATTCGGATCCATGCAGATGACTCGGGGATGGATTGAGGAGGGTGGCGAGTTTATCCGCGAGGCGAAGACCAACCTCCAGGCTTCCATCGGTCGATGGAAGAATGACGTCTACAAGCTGGCTCCCAAACTCCTCATCACCTGCAACCCGACCAACAATTTCCTCTACACGGACTACTACAAGCCATGGAAGGAGAACAAGCTGCCTCCTTGGCGTCGGTTCGTCAAAGCTCTGCCCCAGGACAACAAGACTCTCCCAGACACGTACATTGAGGGGCTTCTCCGGAACCTGACCCAGTCGCAGATCGAGCGACTGGTCTTTGGCAACTGGGAGTATGACGATGACCCGAATTGGCTGGTCGACTATGATGCAGTGTGCGACATGTTCAGCAATGAGTTCGTACTCCCGACGGGCAATCGGTTCATTAGCACTGACCTTGCCGGGAAAGGACGAGACAGTTGGGTGGTTGGAACCTGGGACGGCATGGTCTGTCGGATCCCCATCGCCAAATGCTTCTCGGAAGGCAAGGAGATGGAGGAGAAGATCGCCAAATTGGCCACCGGTCTGAAAGTCCCCCGGTCCAGCATCGTCTCTGACGCTGACGGACTTGGGTTCTACTTGGAGAGCTACCTGAAAGGCATCCGGGAGTTTCATGGAGGACAGTCAGCCATTGACTCCAAGACGTACAACAACATCAAGTCGGAGTGCGCATTCAAGCTGGCGGAGCTCATCAACAAGCGCCAGATCCACATCATCTGCTCTCCAGAAGTTCAGGAGAAAATCAAGCAGGAGATGACGGTGCTCAAGTCCAAGAACACGAACTCCGCTGAGCAGAAGCGAGAGCTCATCTCCAAGGACACCATGAAGCAGCTCCTCGGAAGGTCCCCGGACTTCCTGGACATGCTCATCATGCGAATGATATTCGAGGTCAAGCCGAAGGCGACTGGCATGAAGTCCGCCAAAATAATAATCCCCACAAAACGATGATCCTGGACATCATAACTATTATCCGCGACATGGTCAAGATGATCAACCCTCTGGCCGTCTTTGAGTGTGACCAGGCTCGAATGCTGAACGTCAAAGTAGACACGATGGAAAGATTCGTAACAGACTCGGACGGCAATCGGGTATCGTCCGACTTCGTCTATGTTGAGGAACCTACCACTGGCTACTACGATACCCCGTACCGGGGCTACCCAACTCAGCGTACCATCATGCAGGTCTACTTCTGCAAGTTTGAGCCGATGGCCAATGATGCCTACAAAGGCGATACGAAGTTCAACAAGAATTCACCCACTGTCGGACGACTGGAGTTGAAGAGCCAAATCGAGGAGCAGATGGTCAGGCCTTTCCTCTACTTGCTCAAGACCTCTCAGCTGGTCAAGCAATATCCGGAAATCATGAACACTGTCCGGGTGCTGTACCCGTCTTCCAGGTTTGACGCCAATGAGGTAAGCGTTGGGCTGGAGTTCACCTTCAAACAGGACTGGTGCATTGAACTGTACAAGAACAAGATCTGGCGCCCCCTCCTTGAAGTGGTAAAGCCCGGATTTGTCTTGTCGGGGCACACTCTACTCTTTGACCGCCAGGACTTGCCCATGCCGGTCTATCCTCCTGCATGGATCCAAGCTTTGGTGCCCGCAGAGGGTTTGCCTCTATTGGCATTCTCCATCTCGCAAACAAACAATTTTGTTGGACAACTTACTGTTGATGGGAATGGCGACTTAGCAGTAGATTACCCATGGACCGAAGAGGACGGGTGGAAGAAGTCGAGTGTGACGTATCCCGACATGGAACCCGGCTCTGAGTTCGTCGTTCATAAAATACATTTCGATGACATCCCCGGACAGTATTGGAGTCTCAAACATTGCTACATAAAATGATCCAGCGAATCGACATACAAGGCGGTCAGATGACGTTCGGCCAACGCATAGAGCTTGGCCGGATCATCACTGACAAGGAGATGACCGACATTGACAAGATGAAGGAAGGCATGCAATGTCTCGGCGTCAAATGGAGTCTCAGGAACACCTCCGAAATTGTCGAGTACTGGTATGAGGTTCTTCTGGGCATTAAATATTGGATCGAGCGAGAACGGACTGAGCTCAAGTACGAGCCCAGTGCCGAGGAAAAGGCAGCCGGCATTGCTCAATTCTCTTTGGTGGTTGGCGAGATGGCTACCATCACTGCACTGGCCAAGGACTACTCGAAGGACCCGGACGAGATCCTGGAGTGGAAATACGGAAAGGTATACAACCTCCTTTTCACCAACTTGCAGAGTCACCTCTTCCGGGAGCGACTGAACAAGGAACTGGAGCGTAAGGCTCAGCAGAAAGCCAATGCTCGCAAACCTCGAAACAAATGGCGGTAGGACTGGAACGGATATTGGCTGAGGGTCTCACCCAGATGAGGGACGAGATCATCCGGGCATCACAGGACGCCGGGCAGGAAGCTTCGGGCAGAACGTATGCTCAGATAACAGTTCAGACGGGTCGAGAAGGTGAAACAGTTTGGGGAACGATCGAAGCTCCAAACTACTTCTACACTCTCATCCGGGGACGAGGTCCTGGAAAGATCCCCGCCAATTTGGGACAGATCATCATGGAGTGGGCAAAGCTCAAAGGCATCACATTCTCGGATCCCAAGGACCTGGTCCGATTCGGAAATGCCACTGCATGGAAGATAAAACGAGAAGGCTCAGAGCTTTACCGCAATCACATTTACGTTGACTTGGTCGACACTCCCGCTGATAACTTCGAGGAGTACCTGGCTCAGCATTTGGACAAGACAATGGAGGTCCTCATTGAAGAGGCATTCACTCCTGACAACAATATGGACCACGGGTATATAATATAACGCGATATGGCAATTACCAATCAACCGGCTGAGGATTCTTTATACTCAGCATATTCGCAAATACCAGTTGAGACCGGCAACTCAACACCTGGGCTTGAGATCAAGACTCAGAACTTTGCCGAGGACAATATGATCTCGTTGAACATTATAGACAATGAGGCGGTCGAAGTAATTGATAACAGTGGAGGTAGTAGTAACAATTATTCTGTGAAGTTTCCTCTCCGTAGAAAGGTGATACCCGGGGAATGGTATGCTTTTAGGGTTTCTAGCGGGGCTGGAGTGGGTGCCACTTCACTCACCGTTGCTTTGTTCCATGCAACCAGTTCGGGTAATCTTACCACTGTGATTGCTAAAACAAATATACCAATTGGTGACAACATGACGTGGAAGGTTCAGGTACCGGCCATTGTTACAGCAGGATCCCACAGCGATTACCTTATCATTTTTGCAGGTATTGAAGGAGCAACAGCTGGAGTGAAGGTTACTCTCACAGGTATGAGTTTGGCCTACGGGAATAACTTTGTCGACTATAGACCCAGTCCGGTTAAAGCAGCGAACTCACTAACTGAAAGCATCGACATCTACAGAGACTCGGGATTCGGGACGACGAAGAAATACGACCTCAGTTTCTTGGCAAAAGCCGGATTCCGGGACGACAGATTGAGAACATTTCCGTACACAGACCCATCCATCGGCTTTACCATTGACTACAGTCTCATATCGGCATATGCTTACAGAGGCATCGGCGAACGAGACTTCAATGTTCGATATGCCTCCCGGGGAGTTAGGGCTCGAGGCTACAACGCTAATTTCACCGAGTCATACTTAGGACTCGTACTGACTGACCGGGTTCCTGACAACGACAGGAATCTGTATGTAAAAAAATATTTCGGGTATCCGTTTTACGTCACCCTGTTCCCGAGAGGGTTTTCGGGGTCACCAAATATCACTACATCGGTCGACGTTCGGGTTAAACTTTATCAGGTTGCCGAAAAACGATTTGATATTTCTACCCGACTCAACATCCCCCTTGTGTACGAATTTGAGACTAAGGTTAGTACTGATGTAAACTACGTAAAACTCAGACTTTCTGGAGGAGCAGACCCTTCTCAAGCATGGAACATCATATTCATCGATACGGAGAAACCTTGCAACCCATTCTACATTCGCTGGATAAACCAGAAAGGCGGATGGGACACTTACATGTTTGAGCAACACAAGAAGTATACGCAGGAGGTTGACCGGGGAGACCAATACGTATTAGCGAATTCCAGAGGCCCCTATGCCTCACAGACGAGAGGCGAGTTAGCTCCGGAGTTTAAGAACATAGTCCAAGCAGGAGCAGATCAGCTTGATGAGAACGACTTCAACTTGCTCAAAGGAATTGCTCTCTCGCCTCTTGTTCAAAGGTACAACTACTCAGTCAATGCATGGCAACGAGTCCTAGTAAATGACACGGACTTAACTTGGGACACCAAGACTCCCAGGAACACTGTTAGCTACGAGTTCCAGCTTATTGATGAACAAACTCAGTGGTAATATGAACTACGAACTACTCATGAAAGGCATTGACGGCGAGGTCTGGTCCCTGGACCTCCCGCTGGATGCTCCTGCGATGAATTACCAGATCAACAGTCTGGCGGAGCTGAAAGACAGGAATGCCTCGTACTCCCAGCGGATCAGTCTGCCCAGGACGACCCATAACGAGCAAGCATTCCAATTCAGTTTTGTAGTTGGCTCAGGTTCGGGTGTGCCATACATGAAGTTTCCTTGCCAATTATTCTATGAGGGAGCACTCATATCCCCGGCTGGAGCAGTATTGAACATCGTAGACGTATCAGATACATCGATCGGGGTCCAGATCCTCGGGGCAACCGTTGACCTGTTCGACACACTAAACAACACTGACGCGAAGGACCCTGGGGATGGTATGTTCCTCCTCAAGTGGTACACGGACACAATGGGACAGACTGAGCGATACCTCTCCGGCCCCGAAAAGGTTAAAGTCCTGTACTTTTGGCTGTATGCAACTCTACAAAAGAACCCGAACTTCCCCCCTTTCGCCATGGAGGCAATCAGGCAAGTCAGTGAGTTGGACAAGTTCTACCCCCACCTCAACTGGTATGACTTGGTGACATGGATCTTCGATCGAGCAGGCTACAGTCTCGAGACCGACGTGGACCCCGTCGACCGAGCCGAAATGTTTTTGCCTTGCACTTACCCCGTTTTGGCAGACAACCCCCAGGCTCCGAAAGCATCCGGAATTGGCTGGATCCGGAATCCCTCGGTTGGCACCACCGGGGTGACATGGAAAGGCTCCCCCGGGGTAACTCTCAGTGACCCGGTCGCCGGACGTTTGAATATAGACCCCGTACCCGGAACATTCAACTGGATGACTCTATGGGACACGACCATCACGTTTAAACTCTCGTGGTCCAATATTTCTGCCATCCAAAAGAGTAGTGTGGCAGTCAGAGTTACCCACTACAAGAACGACGGAACCAGTGCTGTAGTGTTGACAAGGTCCTGGTCATCGGGGTCTTCTGGCAGCGCTTCGGTCGACATCCAGATGGAGGCAGGGGAGCACATACTGGTGTCTGGAACTCTCGCCATGGCCGTTAACCCTGTCAATTCGTTTGACATGAGATTTCTGGTCAGCATTACTGCTCCTCCTGTGCCTGAAACTTCACCAGGGGATAAGCCCCAACCCGGACTAACCTATGACCTCCTGGCCTCTACTGGATTCAAAAGCTTGGGGGACATAGTCAAAGCATTTGTCCAGCTGTTTGGTCTAACCGTCGACGTTAATCCCGTCACAAAGGTAGCAAGAGCATACTCTATGCAGGAGTTTTACAACAGACGAAGTTCGTCCGGGAAGAATTGGTCTGACAAGCTGATAAAAGGAAAGGACACCAAACTTACGTTCCAATTGTCCAGCTATGCCCAGTCCAACGAGATGAAGTTAGAGGATAATAAGGACAACAACGTTACTGACTCGTACAAGTTCAGCATCCCGGACGTCAACCTCCAGCCCACCAAACTCCTGTTCCAAATTGGGTTCTTGGCAGGGCTCAACCAAAGCCTCTATGATGCGGACATTACAAATAAGACTCATACACTTGCTAACTACCCTATCTGGACCGTCAATAGAGGTCGGATGGAGAACGGGGAAATGACCGAGACGACTTGGGAGTACAATGTTCTAAGTAAGCCGATGGTCGTCCACATAGATAAGTCTGACTATATGCGGCCCAAGGTGAAGGTAGGCCGCACCCTTACCCAGGTACGACTATACACGGCATATTTCAAAAAGTTGAATTACTACGTTCCTAAGTACTACGACAAGCTCATCAACAATATACTCAAAAGACCAAAGATCCTACAGGTCCAAATTCTTTTGGACTCGCTCGACATTCAAAGTCTGGACTTGTTCAACCCGATATGGCTGGAAGAGCATGGGTTCTGGTTCTACGTTTCGAAAATAAACAACTTCCAAGCTGGAAAGATACCCAAAGTAGACCTAATACGAATGTGATATGGCCGAAGAACAAAAAAATACAATTTACAACGTCCGTGTAACAGCTGAGGATGCCCTCAAGACGTTAGCCGAATTGAAACTCCGGTCCCAGGAGTTGAGAGACCAGCAGAAGGCTCTCGGCAAAGTAACTGAGGAGAATGCTCAAGAATACTATGCGCTTGACAACCAGATCAAGGCAATCAACAGCGAGGCGAACAAGTACCAGAAGCAAATCCAGAACAACATTAAGCTCCAGAACCAACAGGAGGCAAGTTTATCAAAACTTAGAACCCAGCTGGCTTTGGACAATGCCGAGTTTGCAGAGCTGGGCAACTCAATGAAGGACGCGGCTCGTAAAGCCGAGCTCGGCAAGCGCATTGCAGAAACCACCGAGGAGCTCAAAGCTCAGGAGGAGGCACTCGGGGACTATCGCCGGTCAGTTGGTAACTACGAGAAGGCAACGGATAACCTGAAACAGGAGCTCAACGACTTGACCGACACTCTGATCCGGATGGCTCAAGCCGGGGATACGAGTTCAGCATCCTTCAAGGAGATGGTCAAGCGAGCTGGGGAGCTCAAGGCGGCAGAGGACACGGTCAATACAGCCATCGACCAGACTGGACGAGGAATCGACACACTGGTCGCTGTCACGGATGCAACTTCGGCAATCACTTCCGTCTACGGTTTATGGACCACAGCCACTCAGGTACTGGGGAGCGAGAACGAGGAGCTCAATGCTACCATGACGAAGATGATAACCATCATCACGGCTCTTTCCTCTTTGTCTTCTCTCCAAGCAGCTCTCTCCAAGACCGAAGCCACTTATCGAGCTGCATCTAACTTGGTTCAGCTGGTTGGCATCAACCAGACTCTCGCCGAGACGAAAGCGATAGCTGCTAAAAATGCCGTACAAGGAGCTAGCAACATCCTCACCAAAGCAGCAGCAGCTGCCACATGGCTTTGGAACGCGGCTTTGGCTGCCAACCCCGTTGTATTGGTGGCAGCAGCAGTGGGCGGATTGGTGGCTGGAGTGGTTGCTCTTACGAACGCATTTAACAGTAATACGGAAGTTCAAGAGAGAGCAACCCGGGCAATGGAGGCATACAATCGAGCTGCCGAAGCCTCCACGTATGTACTGGATCAGATCGAGACCAAGCGGAACACTCTGTCCAAAGCCGAGGAGATCCGGGGCAAGAGAGAAATAGAAAATCTCAAAGCCAATCATGCCACGTCGGAACGGATCGCCGAAGCTCAGCTTAAAGCAGCTAACAAGCTCCGCGAGATTGAGATGAGTGCAGCTCGTCAAAGACAGATGGCTGCAATGGATGAGTTCGACTCCTTGAAGAAGGTGATTGCAGCCAAGGAGGAGGAGCTCAACACGTGGTCAGGAAGCTTGAACAAATACAAGGAGGCCAAAAAGGAACTCGACGATTTGAAAGGCCGATACCAAGAACTGTTCCGGACAATCGAGAATGAAGGAGCTGCAGTTGCCAATTTGGCTCTCGAGACTGCAATAGCCAACCGGGAGGCTCAGCAGGCCATTGCCGATAAGGCTCTGGAGGTTGCTTTGAAGAACTCGGAAGCCATGCAGAAGATCCGGGAAGACGATCTCAGGTTCCAAACAACATTCCAGTCTACGAACATTGCCATCCGGATGGAGTATGAGAAAAAGCTCTACAAGGCAGCTCAGGATGGAGCCCGGGAACGTCTGGCTCTCCAGAAAGCTCACGGCAAAATTACTAATAAGGAGTATCAGACGGCTCTGAATGCCATGGCTCGGTCTGACAAGCAGTTCTACGAGAACCAAGCCAAACAGCTCAATGACTACCTTGCGGGGGTGAGAGCAAACATATTGGCTGTAGCTTCCGGAGGCACAGTCGATATGCAGATTGCTCAGGTTACTCAGAAGTACCAGGACGCCATGAAGGAGCTGGCCAACATTCAGTCTCCCCAGTTCGTGAGAGGTATGAGCGAGGAGGAATACCAGAAAGAGTATGCCGCTTATGAGCAGTTCCTGGTCAACAGAGCCGAACTCGAGAAACAGATCCAACAAAACCTCCAGGACGAAATCAAAAAGATCCGCGAGGATGCTACCAAACAGCAACTTGACCGGTTCAACCAAACTCTAAACGAACAATATGCCGAGGACCTCTCGAAGGCAGCGGACAACGAAAGGGAGAAGCTGGAGCTCGAGAATGAGATGCTCCAGAAGCAAATCGAAGCCAGGAAAGCTGCCGGGGAGAAAACCTATGAGCAGGAGGCCCAGCTCCGAGCCAACAATCTTCGTCTCCAGCAAATGGACCTCGACAAGGAGCTCGCTCAAGCCGAGTTAAATCACAAGTCCAAGTATGAGATCAGGAAAAGGTATCTGGAGGCAGAGTTGGCAGCAGCTCAAGGAAACGAGGACGCCATTGCTCAGATCCAACTTGAGATGGCTGAGAACGAGGAGGCTTTATGGGAAGAACGGATCGAGAAGCTCCGGGAGTATGCCGAAATGGCATCCGGCTTTGCTAATGCTTTCAATGACTTGGCCAGTGCTCTCGGGGAGCGCCGGGCTCAGGAGGTAGAAGAACAATACAGCCGGGAGGAGCAGGCATTGGCAAACATGTACGCTAATGGCCAAATCACGGAGGCCCAGTACAACGAGAAGAAAGTCAAGATGGAGAAACAGAAGGAGAAGGAGTTGGCCAAAATCGAACGGGAACAAGCTATCCGGGAGAGGGCAATGGGATCCTTCGAGATTGGCATCAATACTGCCATCTCCATCATGGCATCGGCTAAAATGGGATTCCCTTTGGCTATCCCGTTCATTGCAGCAGCTGCGGCTTTGGGAGCAGTTCAGATGGCAGCTCTTTGGGCAGCTCCTCTGCCGAAAGCCGCAAGAGGTAAATACATTGAGGGACCCAGTCATGCCGCTGGAGGAGTGCACATTGAGGCGGAAGGAGGCGAGACCATCATTAACAAGAAGTCGAGCCGCATGTTCCTGCCTCTTCTGTCAGCCATAAACGAACTCGGTGGCGGAGTACCGTTCACTAAAGTTGGATCGGACGGGGGATATGCTATCCGATCATTCGCTGAGGCGTCGGAACCTATGAATCGGCTTGACATGGAGAGGGCAATTCAAAAAGCATTTGGCCAGGTGAGAGTGATTGCTACAATCGAAGATATTCGGAGGGAAGATGCTAACTACGTGCAGATTCAAGACCGGGCTAATTTTTAAATAGTCCAGCACAAATAGTATTTCAATATCTATTAGGAATAACTATATTTGTATCGAAATAATTTGGCACATGATATTCATCAACTTAAAAGGCGCAATTGACTCCGAAGAGAATCGGGTCATGATGGAGCTTTGGGGAGGGACCTCAGAGATCTGTTCCGTGGAGACCTTCCGCCGGGTACTTGATGAACACCCCGATGAACGGGAGGTGTGCATCAACATTGACTGTGACGGGGGCTCTGTTGAGGAGGGCTTCAAGATTTACGATCTTCTTCGCATGAGCGGGAGGACGATATATACAAATATTGTCGGGGGATGCCACTCGATGGCAGTGTGCATCCTGTTGGCAGCTCCGGCAGAGAACCGGTCGGCAAACAGGAATTGCCGGGCACTCATCCATCGGGTATACATGCCGGTCGGGGATTGGCTCACTTCCGACGATGCTCGTAGCATTGCCGAAGAGCTTGCTCTGGAGGAGGAGGCTATCCTTGACGTGTATGTCGAGAGAACCGGTCAGGACCGGGAACGGCTCCGCAATGTCATGCATGAGGAACGCATCCATGATGCCAAATCACTTCTTGACTTGGGATTCATTTCCAAAATCAATTCATACAACACAAACCAAATTTTTAATGCTATGGCAAAAAACGAAAAAAGCGCTTATGAGAAGTTCATGAGCAAGGTCAAGGCATTCCGGAATGGCAAGAAAGGCGCTCCCGCCAATTTTGACTATCTGGATGCTGAGGGTCAGGTCGTTCTCCAGACCGTAGGTGAAGAGGACAATCTGGCCGAAGGTGTAGAGGCAACTCTCGCCAATGGCGAGACGTCGGGCACTGTCGTTCTGGAAGACGGTCGGGTGGTTACTGTCGAGGACAACATCGTCACCAGCATCGAGATGGAGGACACCGAGTCTCTCGAGGACCGCGTTGCAGCACTGGAGGCGATGCTTGACGAGGCAACGAACCTCATCGAGGAGCAGGAGAACGAACTCCGCAACCTCCGTGGTAGCAACTACCGCCCGAAGAATCGCAAGACGGTTCTGCCCGGGGGCAAGAAGGCCGATCCCTCGGCAGCTGACCTCAAGAACGAAGCTCGCGAAAAGCTCCAGAAGGTCAACGCTGCCAAAAAGATTCTCAAGTAGTCAAACTCAAAAACTTTAGGAACTATGGCAAATAAAAATGGCGGATTTCTTGACATGGACAAGTTCACTTTTTGTGGACGTGTCATTCAGGCAATCTCGGAGATGATTATGGAGGACACCATTCAGGGTCCTGACATCAACTCCATTCACACAGTCTTCCCCGACATCGTCACTAACACCGAGGTGGGTTACATCGGCGAGGGCGGCATGGTCGGCGTGGTCAACACCGGGTGTAACCCGACTCCTCAGCCGTGGAACATCAACACCCGCAAGCTGAAGTGGGAGCCCGGTGTCTGGGAGATCCTTCTGTCCCAGTGTTACACTGACCTCCAACAGTCGGCAACTATTTACTCTCTCCGCACCGGCGTCGACATTCCGGACTTCACGGATACGGACTACATGAACATCGTCATTGAAGTTCTGGAGCGCTCCATTATGGATTTCTGGTACCGCCTGTTCTGGTTCAACGACAAGGACGCCAAGAACGTTACCGACAGCGGTATCATTACGGATGGTCTCGACCTGAAATTTTTCACCATCATCAATGGTTTCTGGAAACAGATTGCCACCCAGGTTACAGCCAATCCGTCCCAGCGCGGAGCAACAATTACGGAAAATGCCGGGGCATCTTACGCAGCTCAGAAGCTTACTCCGGCCAAGGCCAAGGAATACATTCAGTCGGTCGTGTTCAGTGCCCCGCTTCTGCTCCGTCAGCAGTCTGACAAATTTATCCTCGTTACCCAGTCTGTCTACGATGCCTATCAGCAGTCTCTTATGGACGCTTGCTGCCTCGAGTCGGCTCGCTTGGCTCTGCTGAATGGCATGGAGGCTCTCAGCTTCAATGGCATCCCTGTCATCGCAATGCCCATCTGGGACAAGATAATCGCTACGTCGGAAGACACTGGCACGAAGCTCAACAATCCCCATCGAATTCTCTTCACCTCGAAGAGCGTGCTCGGCATAGGTGTTGATGCAATCGACAGCTTCGAGAAGATGCGGATCTGGTACGAATACAAAGACCGCGTAGTCTACGTAGAACTCATGGGTCGGGCGGATGCCAAGCTCACTAACCCGGATCTGTTCTCGGTAGGTATCTAATCCTTAAAAATCTAAGAAAATGGCAGGACTTGATTGTTCTAAAATCAAAACAGGATTCATCAACCAGGTGTGTGGTAAGCCGGCAATCGCCGGCACCACCGCCAGGGTGATTCTCCTCAGCTACTCGGACGTCGACAAATCGAAGTCTGTTGTAACTGACAACGTTATCTCTTCGCTCATCCTTAAGACCGGTGCCACTGGTTACGAAGTCGACTCGCTGCCCAACGCAACTGTAGGCTCGGACACCATCAATGCTGGCACGTATCTCAAGACCCACCAGCACAACGTGGTTGTCCGGATCTTCAAGAAGTCGGAAGCAGCCAAGAAGTTCGTGAACGGTCTGACCAATGCTCGCGTCATCGCCATCGTCGAGAACAACGATACCGGCGACAAGGGGGACACCAAGTACGAGGTGTATGGCTGGGACTCGGGTCTGGAGCTCACCGAAATCACTGTCACTACCGAAATGACCGACGGCGTCGCATACCAGGTAACTCTGGCCAACGGCACCATCGCTCAGGAAGGTTCGCTCCCGATGAGCCTCTTCGACACGGACGAAGCCACCACAGACCTCATGGTAGACGGGCTTCTGACCAAAGGATCTAAACCGTAGCACTCATGACTGACATGCTCGAAAGACTGAGAGCTTACCAATCCAAGTATGGGTCCCTGAAAGGCGAAGCCTATCGGGCCCATACATTGGAATTGGAAAAGAACCCCGCTCTCCATCGAGAAGTAGATGAACTTTCTCGATACTTTTTGAATAAGTCAGTTTCCCGATGCGGCTTCTGCCTGATCGAAGCCGACTTAGCATTAAGACGAATAACAGAACAACAAATGAAAAACGTAGCACACCCCGATTACGAACTCAGAGCAGGTACTCTGCTCCATGACCCGATCAACAAAGAGTTCAGCAAGATCCTCACCCCGAGGAACATCACGGAGGATCTTTGCTTGTATCACATCGCATTCAACAAGGATGCTCTTTCGTACTTCACCCGGGTCCCCGAAGATCTGAACGACCGGCTGGAGAAATTCATGGTCCGTTACGGCAAGGAGATGCCGGACAAGGACATGGAAATCAAGAAGCGTCAGGCTCAGGTTCTGAGCAAGCAGATCGAGTCCGTGAAAGCCGAACTCGAAGAGCTGAACAAGAAACAGATCGAGCTGAACGCCAAGCTCGATGAGTACTTCAAAGCCATGGAGGCAATCCATGCCATTCTCGACTCGGCATCCGCCGAGGAGAAGACCGAGGAGAAGACCGAGGAGAAGACCGAGGA
>ULYX01007435.1_pt1 | contig 14210 bp, 7 predicted proteins | sample 1962591 | NCBI WGS metagenome assembly ULYX01 (sample SAMEA4835874, study PRJEB28245) | human gut metagenome | biome: gut microbiome; material: fecal sample | place: Denmark | collected 2008
CCGCACCCAAAAAGTTGCATTTATAAGTTGAACTCAAGTTTTAATAAAGCAGCATCCAATTCAAGAAGGAGCTGCTCCTCATCTTGAATTTGAGGTTCAGAAAAGCAGGGAATAGTCCCTACGAAAAGTAGGGTGAACAAGATGAGGTATATTTTCATGTAGTATGGCATAGCGTAGGTTTGAACAGAGGCTAAAGTTACACAGATTTCTTGTAAGGCAAGAGGTTTTACGAGAAAAAGAATAAAAACGCTGTTTAAACATACTTGGAAGGCAGTTTAAACAGCGTGATAATGAGCTTTAATTCAGCTTTATGATAAACCTATGAAACCATTTGCAGATTATAACGCAGACACAGAGAAGTCTTTTGTCAACCCTTCTGCACTATTGGTCCCCACCCAAAGTGTGAAGTCCCCTGGCTCTACAGTATAATTCATATCGTATCCCCAGAAAGCAAGCTCAGAGACTGGAAGACTCAATGATACCTGTGTAGATTCTCCTGCTTTCAGTGTGACACGCTGGAAGCGTTTGAGTTCCTTCACCGGACGGGTGACTGACCCAACCTTATCCTGTACATAAAGTTGAACCACTTCCGTTCCATCGTATTTACCCGTATTTTTTAGGGTGAAACTGATGGATAGAGTATCCTGTGCGGTCAATTTGTCTGATGCAAGACTCAGGTTACTGTATTCAAAAGTTGTGTAGGAGAGACCGTAACCGAAGGGGAAGAGAGGTGAGTTGCCTGCATCCAGATAGAAAGAGCGACATCCTACAGACGTCTGTCCTGCTTCTACAGGAATTTCATCAATCAGCATTTCAGTCGGATTGGCAGGACGGCCTGTCTTGTGTTGTGCATAATAGATAGGCACTTGTCCGCTCATGCGTGGGAAAGTTACCGGAGTTTTTCCGCTAGGGTTTACTTTTCCGAAAAGAATATCGGCTATGGCTGGTCCGCCCATTGTGCCCGGATGGAAGCTGTAGAGCATTGCATCCGAAACTTTTACTTCATCGGCAATGACCAGCTGACGTCCGGCCATTACTACCGTAACAACCGGTTTCCCAGTGGCAGCCAGTTCTTTGATAAGCTGACTTTGGGCTCCCTGCAGATTCAGATTGGCCAGGGAATGTGCTTCACCGGAAAGAATCGATTCTTCTCCGACAAATACCACCACAGCATCGGCCTGACGGGCTGCATTTACCGCACGAGCGATACCTGCCGTGTTCTTGTCGCGACTATATTCTAGTCCTTTTTCAAAGATTACCTTAACTTTATTGCCATACATTTCTTTGATGGCTGCCAAAGGCGTTTGTGTATGTTCTTTTTCTCCGTCGAATACCCAGGTACCCATCTGCTCATAGGGCGCATCTGCCATAGGACCGATGATGGCCAGTGTTTTTATCTTATCGGTAAACGGTAATGTCTGGTTCTCATTTTTCAAAAGTATGACTGACTGCTCAGCGGCTGTTTTAGCTGTTTGCAGATGCTTCTCGGAGTATTTTACAGTTTGTGGAGTTACTACATAAGGATTGTCGAACAAACCTAAACGGAATTTCAGGCGTAGAATGTTTCGTACGGCATTGTCAATTGTCTCCATTGATACCTTGTTTTCGGCTATGGATTGTTTGAGGTTTTGGATAAATGTTTCACTCACCATTTCCATATCTACGCCTGCATTGACAGATTTTTCGGCTGCGTCCTTTCCGTCGGTACAGAAACCGTGATTTACCATCTCAAGTGCGGAAGCCCAGTCGGTTACAACCATACCGTCGTATTTCCATTCTTTACGAAGCACGTCCTTTAGTACAAAGCTGTTGGCTGTAGAAGGCACACCGTCATTGTCATTGAATGAAGTCATGAAAGTGGCACATCCGGCATCTGCTGCCGCCTTGAAAGGAGGAAGATATACGTTTCTCAGCACACGTTCAGGTATGAAAGTGGAATTGTAATCCCTTCCTCCTTCTGCTGCTCCGTATGCGACGAAATGCTTCGCACAGGCTGCAATGGCCGTAGGGTCATTTAGAGAGTCTCCCTGATAGCCTTTTATCATGGCCGTTCCCATTACGGCATTCAGGTAAGGGTCTTCTCCGCAACTTTCCGCAATACGTCCCCAGCGAGGGTCGCGCGCCACATCAATCATCGGGGCAAAGGTCCAGCGGATTCCGTCGGCTGAGGCTTCAATAGCTGCCACACGAGCTCCTTCCTTTACGATTTCAGGATTGAAGGTAGCTGCCTGTCCCAGTGGAATAGGGAAGATGGTTTTGTAGCCATGGATAACGTCACGGGAAACAATCAATGGAATTCCCAAACGTGACTCCTCTACAGCAATCTTCTGAATCTTGTTTACTTCTTCCGGATTTACTACATTCAGAATAGAACCTACTTCTCCTTTGCGTACACGCTTGGCCAGGTCTTCAAAATCCCATGGGCTGAGCTGGTTCATCTGACCTAATTTTTCTTCTAAGGTCATTTTATGAAGCAAGGTTTCCACCTTGTTTTCTATCTCTGTATTTTTGTCCTGTGGCTGACTGCATCCCATGAGGGAAGCAGCCAGAGCCATAGCATATAAAAGGTTCTTTTTCATTGTATGATGCTTAATGTGTGAATAGTTTAAGTTTAGAAGGCGCAGATTGGGCGGACTTTTTCATTACCGGGAATGCCATGCCAACCGTTTTCCTGTCCATCGCTTTGCATAAGGCAGAATCCTTGGGAAATGAAAGTTATGGAAGGAATACTTCCTGATAACTCTTCTCCGTTTATTTTGCTCAATTGACTGTTTACGGATTCCAATCCTTCACTTGACTGCGTTCCTGAATTTTCACCTCTCACAAGATATTTAAGTTCGTTGAACGATGGTATATACCATGAAGTAGTACCAACAATAGTTTCATCTTTATGAAGATTCAATCCTGTAAATGTTATACCATTATTACTTGCGTTGTCTGTTAACAATTTTGTCATCTTATACCCATTGGACAAATTTGTATTTTCAGAATCATTATAATCAGTAAAACAGTTACTCCAAGAATCTATATTATTAGTAGGTGTGCCATAATTATTGTCATTTATAAGAGATACTACCAGACCATGTTTTCCGTTATATCCAGGTAAGTTAGCTTCAGTTAATTGATTATTTGTTAAAAAAGTACTCCATTCATTGCCACTACCACTGTCACTGCTATCCATCACATGAAATACTATACCCTTACAGGTCCATCCTTCAGGAATACCGGCAGCACTTCCCGGAAGTACCAATACATCATCAGACGACACACAGTAAAAATCTCCTGCTGCCATTGCAGTGCCTTCTCCCGTATTGATAGGACAAGGAAAAGAGTAACTTTTATTTGCTTCTAGAGTTAGTGGAGTTTCATTGCTTACGGTTTTTACATACGGTGTATTGTTTGCTGTATAGAAATATCGGAATTCATCTTTAGCCCATGTCTCATTGTCGATAAGACAAACATATTTTCCGTTAACCAATTCAGGAGTATATAAATTATCGCCAATAGAAAAAGCTACATCAGAAAGTTGCAATGGATAGGTTATCTCACTTCCATTAGAAGTTGTAGTGGTAGCTTCTGCTGAAAAGGTTAGCATGGAAAACGCGTGTGTAAAGTTTATATCCATGGATGCCGCATGAAATTCTGTTGTTTCAGAAACAAGTAAATCTTTTTCTTCAAAACTTACATCTTTGCTTAAGAAGATTTGCTTCAGTTCTTCTATTGAAGAGGGAAGGTTTTCCGCAATCTCTGTATAAGGAAAGTATGCAATAGCTTTTTTAATTTTGCTGCTATAGTATTCATTGGTCTTATTGAGCCATTTGTTTTCCCCATTCTGATTTACGAACTTAAACGCCACATTGGCATAAGCCTTTCCTGATTCGTCAATCAACAGTATACCTAATTCATCGCCATTTGCATCATTGATATCTATGCCAGCCTCAAAAGTTACCGTCTTGCTGTCATTAATCACACGGCTTTCGGTGTTTTCTGTAAAATCATCTACCTTAACGCTGCCTATGCTCAATAGTCCATCCGTCACAGGCCTTTCCATATTTGCCTGATTCATTATTTCATCTTGTGTACAGGCAGAAAACAGCAACATAGATAAAGCCGCAAGTTTTATATGTAAATATAATTGTTTCATAACTTAAAAAATAATTATGAGTTATTAGAATGTAAGTATCAAACGTACTTTCAGTACTGAATCTACAGCTCGATAAAAATCAGCACTACTTATTGTACCATTACCAAACACTACTATATAAGCATTTGCATCACCATCAAACGAGCTGTCCCAGTATGTACTATCCAAGGCTGTATATCCTTGTCCTGAAAAACCTGCAAGAGACTCCAGATCCTTCAATTGCGTATGCGAAGGCAAATACCAACCGGAAGTACCGATTATCACACCTGAAGCGTTCTTTGCTGTAGAAGTCGCTGCCGCAGGGACTTTTGTGTCGGCTTGAGTAGCTGCATGTTCAATGAGGTATTTTGTATTCTGATAACCAATGTATTTGGATGTATTACCACCTTCTATACCAGATTCCGGATAGTTGTTACTGAATAATGTTCCGCTACCTTCTTTCCATTTGAAAGCGCTTGTTCCGTTATCGTTTTTCTCATCATCCAAAGCTACCACATATCCGTGTATTGTATTAATGGTGCCAGCATAATTAGTCACATTGTCCGTGTTATGTGCCCCTATCTTGTATATAATACCTACTGCATTGTCTTTATATGTATCTCCGTATGTCCCGTCATTATAAAAATAATAACCTACTTCCATGTATTCTGGCATGTACGCAAGTTTTATATCAGAATGAATATTGGTAAAACTAAATGTAACGGTATTCGCTTCAGTATTTACTGTACGTTTCCTGTCACACATACCTTCAAAATCAATACCGTCACTTACTTTGCTTTTTGTATAGGTAATGGAAAATCCATTTGTTGCATCTGCTATGAAGTCATTTTCTATACCTTGGAGAGAATATCCAGTTAGTCCAGAAATTTCTTCTGGTATTACTACCTTGAACTTTGAGTCTGTAATTTCATCATCCTTAATCGTTTCATTATCCCAGCCTATGGAAGAACTTTCCATGTTAACCGTCAGTCCTTTTTTATCAACCCAAATATAGTATTTCTGCTGTGCGCCGGGAGTCAGAACTCCTGTTTTTCTTTCTTCTTCTGTTTTGCCGTCTACTATCGTACTTTTTCTAGGAGTATAATAATGTGTGTCACCTCCGATTTCGACTTTTATCAATGGTTTGTCCCACATTTCGCAAGGTACCATGATTGCTTCACCGTTTGTATCGTCAATACGATGTGGATTAATGGGGGTATTAACATCTCCTATAGGATTGATTATTCCCTTTGTATAGGTCACGGCTCCATACCCTAAAAAATAAATTCGGGCATTTTTTGCCTCTTCATCCGTATATGCTCCATGTCCTTGGAGCATATACAGCATTTTTGTCATTTGATGATTGAACTGAAGATGTACCTCTTTACTTTTTGCTTGGGTTTGGCAAAATAGCAAATCGCAATCGTACAGTTTCTGTTCTGTGGTCTGATCTGTTAAGTTGATTTCCTGGTCAGTCAGAGGAGTCCAAGCCGTAATGTTTACTGGAGTACCTTCCCATTGATAAGGCTCTTCTGTAGTGCTCATTGTACCATCCGTTGCAATGGAATAAGCTTTGAAAGAGGCTGTATTCTCGCCTAAACTTACGCCTATTTGTTCGTCTCCTTCCCATTGGTTGTTTAAAACCCTACTTCTCATTTTTCCTACGTTAGCGGAGAAGGATATATCCCCGTCGTGGCTGTATTCTAATTCTTTGTCTACAGTGCAGGCGTACATGCCTAAAACAAGCGCTGCTCCCACTATATAAAATTTATGTACTTTCATATTTGTCGATGCTATAAAATTTATTCAATATCTGTATCTACCCGACCTTTATCTTCTTCATTGTGGTTCCAGTCATTTATAGACCCTCCAGAAGATATGTCCTCTTTTTCCTCTTCGTCGTCTGGATTATCCTCTCCACCAGGGTTGTCTTCGCCGTCTCCATCTTCATTTCCCTCATCAGTGTCTCCACCTTCATCGGAGCCACCTTCGTCATCGGTATTACCGTCATTTTCTGAAGGAGGATTAACTATTATCAATGTCTTGTCATTCTTTTTATATGCTCTGACGTAATCAATGTACATTGTCTGTGGAAATGTCGTGTTATCTGTCGGATTGCCTCCAAATGTACCTCCTACAGCTACATTCAGGATGATAAAGAACGGATGGTCGAATACCCATTCCCCGTCAGTCACATCAGCTGCATTGACTCTTTTATAAAGTATGTCGTCTACGAAGAAGTCAATCTTTGTTTCATCCCATTCAATGGCAAAGACATGGAAATCTGTGTCAAACCTTTTGTCTTGAAAACCGAAAGTCTGGGTTACCGGGTTTCCGCTATAGCGGCCAGGCATGTGAAGGGCACTTGACACAATGTTGGGTTGATAGCCTTTGTTTTCCATAATATCAATTTCCCCACATCCAGGCCATCCTTCAGTTGAATAATTGTTCCCTAACATCCAGAATGCTGGCCAAAGGCCTGGTCCGTAGGGAAGTATCAGGCGGGCTTCAATACGTCCGTAGCGAATTTCAAACAATCCTTCTGTCTTGATACGTGCGGAAGAATAGGTTGCTCCGTCACCATCTTTCAAGGCTGTTATCTTCAGGCATCCTTCACCATTGTAAGTGGTATATGATGCATTTTTTTCTTTGTTCGTATAATTCTGCAATTCACCGTTACCGAATCCCGATGCTCCCAGTTCGTATATCCATTTTGAAGGGTCGGGGCGATTATCTTCTGTAGGGGTATTGAATTCATCTGACCAGACCAGCACCCATCCGTTGTTTTCAGGATTGCCGCTGCCTTCAAGTGAATCTTCTTTTCCACAGCTTCCAAAGGACAATGCCAGAAAGCCGAGCAATATCGTTTTATAATGTTTCATGAGTCCGCTTTTTAATAGAAATAAATATTATCTACAAGTAAGTTCTGATATGCTATTGTATTTTCGGTTATCGCTAGTTGCAACTGATGTATAACGGTATAACCATTAAGGGGGATATCCACAGAAACCCATTCTCCTGTTTTTAGATTCACAGTCTCTTTTCCAGCTGGATCTCCGTTTGCATTGATGTCTGCAGAAATGTCGATTTGAGGATTGCCTTCTACATCATCTTGTAATAGAATATCTATATGCACGTATGTTTTGTCTGTAGTGTCTGCATCCTCGTCAAGTACGATACCGACAAAGTTGAAATTACCATAATGCATGATGTGATGATTTTCGCTTAATGTTATCTCATCGTTTGTTGTTGTCTGATATGGAGCCCAGTATCCGTTAAAAGGTGAGGACAGGGTGTTGGTGTAATTGTCGCAATATAAAGAAATTACATCTGCTTCATCTTTGTCCGGTTCTGGAGCGAAATCATACACGCCTGTGATTGTGATGCTTCCTTCAGCTTCCTTTGGAGTAAGTACAGCCCGATTTTTCATTCCATGGAAAGAGATTATGTTTCCTTCTACCGTTGCTACTTCCGGATTGGATGAATCGAAGGTGAAGTATTTAGAGGAAACAGTCATTTCTTGGTTTACACCATTGGGGAGATTAACGTATGCTGTGAGTTCATCTATTTCAATATTTCCGGTAGGGAACCCTGCCATGTTGACGTCTTTGATTCGCGTATGTGCTAAAGTGCCAAGTTTTTCATATTTGACTTCGTCAATCCAAAGTGTATATGCCTGCCCTCCTGTATCGTTTGTTCCGGCAGAGAAATTGAATAATCCTTTTTCTGCTGTAAGTTTGGCGGGGTTCGGTATTGGGATAATGACCTTTCTCCAGTTGGCGTCTGCCGTTACACCCGCGATGGTGGCAGTGTATTCCGGATTATCACCATAACTTCCTAGTCCTACCTCAATTTTTGTTGAAGCGGAAGACTTTACGTAAAACGTCAAAGCATCATAATCGGACAGGTCTCTTCCTGCTTCCGTAAAGAATACTCCACCTGTCCAGTTGCCCAGAAAATCATCTGGTGTAGGCACTTCTATCTTCAAGGAGGCTGTGCCACTGTATTTGGTTTCATTGTCCTGGCTGAGAGCGGTGGTTTTACCCCATGCCTGAAAATCGACACCTGCTGCAAACTCATCAAGGAAGACTTCGGCCACTTTGGGGCTTGTGGCTAATACATCTGTACTTATTTCTCTCTCACATCCTGCCAAAGTAACTAAGGCTGTCGAGAAAAAAAGGCCTTTTGCTGTATTTAATATATGTTTGTTCATAAATCGCTTGTTAAATAGTTTGTAGGTAATTAGAAAAGACTGAAGCTGATATAAGTTCTTATTTCCCATTCATTTCCCTGGGGGGCACCGATAATATCCGTGCTTTCTGTAAACCCACCGTTTCCGTCAGATACATATCCGGCAAGATAGCGGTTGGAATATTGGTCCAGCGTACGGTATGTACCCCTGATTCCTACGCGTGTGGATAACGGACCGAGCCATTTGGGTTTGAAAAGATTAGTCGACAAGTCTACCATGCATTGGAACGGGAATGTCAGATTGAAATCTCTGTGATAGTCGTACGGCCCCCAGTCATTAAATTTCAGTGCGGCATTCAATCTGATTTTCTTATAAATCATCTGAAGGTCACCTCCTCCACGTCTGATGAGACGTTCATCGTCACCGTTGGCTTGTGCCGTACCAAGATAAGCACTGGCAATCAGTCCGAAGTCTTTTGTTACTCTGGATGTTATCTTCAAATTGCTTTCCCATAAATCATGCGCAGGAGCAGATGAAGCAAAAGCAAAGGTAGACCGTCCGTCAGCCAGAATACCAATGGCGGCATCTTGGGCGGTAGGAAGATGACGGTAAACAAAGCCGAGTGAAGCGGCAAACGGAGCATCTTCTGTTTCATCGTTGTCCCAGTCATACATCCATGTGCCGGGAGTAGGGTCATAGGTCAGCAACAACTCACCGGCTGTTGTTTCACGGTTGCTTCTTACGGCAAACGGATCATCCAGTATGTTTCTCAGTCTTCCCGGAGCATCGACACCGTTAGGCATCGGACCTACGAGAGGTTTCTGCCACAAGAAGTTTGGTGCAATCTGGAAGTTGCCTATCTGATAAGTGAATCCGGCCAGTACGTTCTGCTGGTTTCCGCTTCCGCTATCCTTTAAACTCCATCCGGTCAGGGTTCGTGTGTTGTCTGCACCTCCGTTTGCTACTAATCCCATGATGGCGCCTTGTGCGTATGCGTTGAAATTACCTCCGCTATATATCATTTTCAATTTACCCCCGAAGGTATCTGATGTCTTCACTCTGTCTTGGTAGACGGTAGCTGTAGGGCTATACTCTGTAGTAGCCTGAAATTCTCTACCTACGAAGGTTGTTCCTGACCAAAGTCCTCCTAGTGTGATGTCGAAACGTCCGAATTTTCTTTCTACCATTAAAGACGCACGGGTATTCTTTGGCAATGGAATGGCGAAAGAGGTGACAGTCTCTCTGCGTTGGTCAATGTCATAATGGAAGATACCTCCTAAGTTCCATTTGCCGAATGTGCGGTAGTATTTGACGAGTAATGCCGGATTGGCGCCCCACCACAATTCGGGCCCGAACGCTAATTTCAGACCTGAGAACAATTTCTTTCCTTCAATCTCGCATCCCAATGGGGCCTCGCCTCCATAAATGTCCATGTTGTCGCCATAGCTTGCTTCCTGGTACAAACCAAAGAAGTCTCCTTCATATCCCCAGTGGTAGTGGGGCTTACGGAAAAATGCATCAAGATTGAAAAGACTTCCGTCCCAATTAAAGCTGGCACTGTAGACTTTCACACGTTCCAGTGGGCCTAAATCAATGTATTCTCCATTCTCGTTGATGTAGTTTGTGCGTCCTCTGTTTTCATAGAAGATTTCATCAATCGGATTTTCTGCTACGTTTCCGAGTACGTTCATTGTCACTTCCGCATGTACATTTTCTGCCGGTTTGGATTCTACACCTACATAGAAGGATTCCATGTGGTCAAATCCTTTTGAGCTCGGGAAACTTGTAGGAGCATCTGCTCTTGTTTCGGGAGTGCTTGTATGTTTTGCTCCTGTATAGAACGTGGTGAAATCACCTCTCAATTGACTCAGACCGATTAGCTTGGTTTTCTCTCCTTGTAAAGCAGCTTTGTCACTTCTTGCAGACAAGACAGATGACATTACGTTGACACCAGATACCTGACTTATGATGGACGAGGTTGTGCTGCCCGCAGCATACGGGTTGATTTTGTGAACGTCTTTCAATACATAATATGCGGCACGTGGATAAAGTTCATATATCCCTCTTGCGTCAGGAGTACCTTTTGCACATATACCGAACCATTCCTCGTTCATGTTGTTGGCTCCTTCTACATAATCGAACTTGTAGCCCCCATTACTCCATGAAGCTCGTGTATCATGAATGCTCAGATTTGTGCTCTGTCCCGTTTTCCACCATCCGTCTGTCCATTGGAAGGTGAATCCTCCGATGGCGTTTCCGTTGTTTCCAAGTCCTGCGGCATTCAGATAGATTTCCGTCCAGTTATGCAGTAAAATATCAGCCTGTTCTTTCTGGGCTTCTCCTTGGGTTACAGCATTGAATGCGTCTGAGCCGAACTCTGTGAACAATACAGGTTTACCGTATTCCGTTTTTACTCTGCTGAATAAATCTCCGAACGATTCACCGCGATAGCAGTTTATCCCCAATATATCCACATCCTTACATTCTTTGGCGATGATGTCAAGAAACAGCAGGTCACCGTTGCAGATGGCTACCGGGCACGAAATATTCATTTGCTTCATTTCAACTGCTGCCTCATTGAAAATCCGGTACAGATGAATAGCCTGTTTGGTCGATTTCCGGTCTTCAATAGGGATGTCTTCTGCTTCCGCTCCTTGCCAGAATAAGCCATAGTTGTTCTCGTTTCCTAAAAGGTAAAGAAGTACCCCGGGAGTACCGTTGAACTTTTTCACCATGTTACGCGCTTCTGCAAGTAGGGCTTTCTGAACTTTCGGATCCGAATAGTCTGTATTACCTACCCAAGCTCCATTGATGGTCAGTCCGTAACGTCCGAACGTGGTATTGACCATGGTATAGATACCATATTGCTCATAAATGTAGCGTACCCATTGGGCTGGTACATCCGCATATAATCGGATGGCGTTAATTCCCATGTTTTTTAGTAAAGGCATATCTTGATCTAAGGCTGCCTTGATTACGTCATCTGATTGTGTCCATAAAGAGTAGGAGTAATTGGTTCCGATGGGGAAATAATCCCAGTTCATACCATTTACCATGAAAGGTTTTCCATTCACAATCAACCTGGACCCAGACTGGTCGTTGATTACTGAGACCTTTTTCTGCTGTGCCCATAGAGGAGCAGCTAACAGCAAAAATAGAAATACTTGTATTATATTTTTCATATATGTAGGAGTTATTAATTACATCGGATTAAAGACTTTGCCGACAGGGCTTAGGACAATCACATTGTGTGTTTGGTTATTCCATAAGGTTATGTTTTCATATTCATGTAAAATTAATGTTGTTGGGTTAGATTTATGTACACAAAAGTTTTAATATCAGGTGTTGTAAAAATTTCGTATAGCAAAGATATATTCTTTATTTATAAGGTGAATCTGTCGGTAAAGATGTAAAGTAAGATTGGAGAATATTTAATTTATTGATAATCAATTTGTATATGCTGTCATAAAGTAAGTTTTATGTTTTGAAAAGTGAGTAAAAACGTATGCTGTCATTATGGGTTTATCCTAATTCCTGGGCAGATGTATTAGCCCTTATTGACCAGCTTCTTTTTTCACTTTACCTATTTCTGTATTCTTTTGCACATTCTTTCATACATCCTTTCATATTCTTCTGAACTCCACGAATAATTCTCTGTTTCACAGTGTGGGATTTGTATCCCACAGTGTGAAATATGTATTCCACACTGTGGTTTTTGTATTTCACAGTGTGAAACAGAGAATTTGCTGTGGAATTTCTCTTTTTATATCATGCGGATGATAAGAAATGAGTACTGTTATTTACCTTTTATTTGTTTTTCATTTTGTGGATATAAAGAGCGAAAAAGTTTTGTTTTGAATAAGAATGTGTATATAATCGTGATAAATTGTTTTGTTTCTGTGTGGTATTTATTACATTTGCCACTGAATATAATTAAATAATGCATATTTGAAAGATTTTTCAGGTGTTTCTTGTGCAAAAGTGAGAGTGAATCATGGAAAACAAAACGTATCAGTATAAAAGAATCACGGTAAAGATAGGTAGTAATGTGCTGACCCGCCGTGACGGCACACTGGATATAACCCGTATGTCGGCATTGGTGGACCAGGTGGCAGAGTTGCATAAAGCAGGAGTGGAAATCGTGCTGGTGTCTTCCGGAGCGGTGGCTTCAGGAAGAAGCGAGTTGAAACCCTTGCGAAAACTGGACAGCGTGGACCAGCGTCAACTTTTCTCGGCAGTGGGACAGGCTAAACTGATTAACCGTTATTATGAACTGTTTCGTGAGCACGGCATTACCGTAGGTCAGGTACTCACGACTAAGGAGAGTTTTTCTACCCGCCGGCATTACCTGAATCAGCGTAATTGCATGAAGGTGATGCTGGAGAACGGGGTGATTCCCATCGTGAACGAAAATGATACGATTTCGGTGACCGAGCTGATGTTTACCGACAACGATGAACTGTCGGGTATGATTGCTTCGATGATGGACATGCAGGCATTGATTATCCTTAGTAACATTGACGGCATTTACAACGGTTCACCTTCGCAGCCGGGTACTTCTGTGATACGTACGGTGGAGCGTGGAAAGGATTTGTCGGATTACATTCAGACAGAGAAGTCCGGATTCGGACGGGGAGGGATGCTCACTAAAAGCACCATTGCCCGTAAGGTGGCCGATGAAGGTATTGCCGTGATTATCGCCAATGGCAAGAAAGAGAACATCCTGCCGGATTTGTTGTGTCATCCGGATACGACTGTCTGTACCCGTTTCCTCCCGGCCATGGAGGGAGTGTCGAGTATGAAAAAGTGGATTGCGCATAGTGAAGGCTTTGCCAAAGGGGAACTTCATCTGAACCGTCAGGCAGTAGAGGCGGTCAGAGGAGTGAAGGCTACCAGCATCCTTCCGGTGGGAGTGACGCGGGTTGTGGGAGACTTTGAGAAAGATGACCTCGTGCGCGTGATGGACGAGCAGGGACGGCAGATTGGAGTAGGCCGTGTGTCAGCCGACTCGGCAGAAGCACTTTCCATGGTGGGACAGCACGGGCAGAAACCGCTGGTACATTACGATTATCTGTATTTGGAATAAACCGGAATACTTACTCCATCGGTACGGTGCGTTGTTCTGCTACGGACTGTATGGACAGAGGGGTAACCGAAGTCCAAAGAGCCAGGTCGTGTATATCGGCCGGGTAAGGTATCTCCTGTTTCATTTCGGCTTCTAATGCTTTGAGCATGATGTAGTCCATGCCTTCATGGTGCGTGTCGATGCGCAGCGCTTCTTCTCCCCATTGTTGCCAATAGAGGTGTTCGTATTTTTGCAGGTAAGCGGTATCTGCCTCCCATGTTTCGTGCGGACTTTTTCCTTCCAGGTAAATGCGTCGCTGGTCTCCCTGCCAGATTCCTTTGGTGCCTTGTATTTCGAAATCCAGGCTTCTGGGGCGGGGAAGAGTGGTGTCGTGGGTCAAAGAAACCAAGGTTCCGGAGGCCGTCTCCAGTTGGGTGACGGTTACGTCTCCCTGCGTGACAGGCACGTGAGGATTTCCTCCTAATTCACGGATACGCTGGTATAGGCCTGCGGGTTTGGAAGAAAAGGTGGTCAGGCGTACAAAACGGTCTTTGCGGGGAATGCCGGCGATGAGGCAGAGAGGAGCCAGTCCGTGAGTAGGATAAAGGTCGCCATTTTCCTGCTGGTAGAATTTGCTTCGCCAGATGCTTTCCGTCTTTTTCCGGTTGCCCAGATTACCCTGGTCGTCCAATAGAAGATTGCGCAAGTCGTGACGGTAACCTCCTCGCATGTATACCACTTCGCCTAATTCACCGGCACGGACCAGGTTGTGCATGGCCAGGATTTCCTGCCGGAAAAGCGTGTTCTCCAGCGGAAAGATTTTTTTCTTT
>ULYX01008530.1_pt1 | contig 13375 bp, 17 predicted proteins | sample 1962591 | NCBI WGS metagenome assembly ULYX01 (sample SAMEA4835874, study PRJEB28245) | human gut metagenome | biome: gut microbiome; material: fecal sample | place: Denmark | collected 2008
CATAAATGTTACTAATGTCACGTTTATGAGATTGCCAAAATCGTATGGATTAGTAAGAGATAATATAGAACCCTACGAAATGTTTTTAGCACGAAAAATCATATGGGCATTTTTAAATTTAGAATCTACTCAAACTCCAATAAATAAATCAAGGATAAATCAATTATCTAAAAATTTTGATAACGATAAAGTACTAAAAAGTATTCCATATATTGAAAAACTTAGAGATGTAAATACTGCTCAAAAAATTAAGGAACTATACAATTTTAAAGCGTAAAAAATAGGGTATAGCTAAAATGCTATACCCTAAAATTATATCATTCAATATTATCTTTCTTTGGCTCAGTATATTCAAGAGCTTGTGTACTATCAGATACTCCATCTGTTGTTGGATCAGTTACTACACCAAGAATTGCAAGCACTGCGAAAAGTGCATTAACTACAGCAAGTAGTTTGTTTCCAAGATCACCAAGATCAATAGTAAATCCAAATACAGCAGCAACAAAAGGTCTAAAGATTCTTATATTCGAGATGGCAGATGAAGCCCATATGATTACATATGAGCAAATGCAAAGCTTCATACATACACTACATGTATTTGATTACATTAGACAAATTATTGAAAATGAAGCAAATAAACTCGTAGTTGTCAATGACAGTGAGAGTCCTGATGCGTTGCAGACAGATTCATACTTGCATAGGTTGTTAGACTTGGGTAAGTAAGAGAGTAGGGCGGGAGAAAGTTCTCCTGCCCGTTTTGTTGATTAACTAAAGCTTCCTTTAGTTAATATAAATTCTTAAAAATTCGCTTATAAAATTGACAATTAATTCTTCGTTGTATTCTTGAACGTTACTTGAATACTCACTTGTTTCATTAGGAAATTTGTTTATACCCTCAAATAGTGTTGCATAACTAGCACCGCTAGACTTAGCATAGTCTTTTGGTGAACCACTCTGACTACCAGCTAAAATGTAACCAATAAAATCAGCTCCATTCATGTCAATATTATATTTTTTCGGCATGTAATCTGTAATTAATTGTAAATGATTGTTTGCGACAATATTTTCAATATTAATCTTCCATTTACAGAAGCGGTAATATTTTCACGCCTTACGATAATTGCATCAGTTAATACTTGACCACTATTCAATAAAGAATATACTTTAAATGGGAAGAGGAAAATTAGCTCCAAGTAGTAAGAATGAAATTACTATTTTATTTCCAATCCAGCCAATTACCATTAGTACTGTCGTAGATTCTAGTCTTTACGCTAAATGGCGTCGTGTAGCTTATAGCTAATTGATACTTTATCTTATCTTCTTCTGAACCCATACAGAAAATAAACCATGTAGTATTTCCGAGAGGTTTGTTTTTCGCGGAACTAAATACCATTGCTGTTTCGCCTATAGGGATGTTATTACAATCATTCCATACCCCATTTCTGTATACTTGTTGCATACATAACCTCTTACTATATAATTCATTAAGTGCCCCAATCATAGTTTTATTTGATGTGGCTAACTGATTGTATACTTTTGTAGCAAGTTTGTCTAAAATCCAATTTGCAAAATTGTTAAGATATCCTTTTTTCATTCCATCATTAGTTTTGACTAGAAGAGTATTGCCATCTGCGAACCCCCCCCCCGATATCTGTATAGTTTGCTGATTCTAAATTGTTTGCTTTTATACGAGCAACAGTATCTTGAACTTCATATGTTGCTGAATTATTTGTTGTGATATGATCAATAACTGCCATATGTAGACCTCCTATTTTATATTGATAACCTATCCAGAATTGACGTTCTGATTAAAATGGTATATAATATCGAACATAAGTTTAGGATAGGAGATTTTTATGAGTTACAAAAAATTAACACCTGTAGCTGTAATTGCATCTTTTGACTCAGAGGGAAATATCAAACCTCTTTATTTCAGATACAAAAACGAGAGAATACAGGTGTCAACAAAAATGTGCATTTGTGAAATGCACGATATTATATTTTCTTGCGAATACATGATTGAATATGATAATGCTGTTAGAACAATAGGATTACTTTATAAAACGGATAAACACAAGTGGTTCATTATCAATCAAGGTTAATTATTTCATTTTCCAAATAACTCGACCAAACAATTTATAATAAGGCTTTGTATCTGGGAGATAATCAAATACGTAATGGTCAATCCAGTCCATTAATGGAATGATAATTGCAGCGATAAACGCCCATAGAAAAGTAAACGGCAAACAGATTTGACCGTCAATATTAAAAGGCATATTTCTATAATCCCAAATGTGATAATCTTGATTAAAAATCAATCCAAACATATATTCAATTAAAGTTGCAAAAACAGCACAGATTCCTATTTGTAATGAAATATCAGTTTCATATGAAAAAATATTGTTCAAAATAATCATTGGAATGGCACAAATGGACGCACAAAACATCATAGTAATGTCGGAACGTCCTCGAAAGATAAGCTCTAAGCATACGTAAACATATCCAGAGAATGTAAAGAGTAGTAGGTATTTCATAAAACTACGTAATGATTTCATTTTTCACCTCCTAACTTTTCTCTATACCTTAATTTTGATTGCAACATTCAACAGAAGAGAGTAAAATGAAGATATCAAACTATGGGAGGTACAGAGAATGAAAAAGAAAATTGGTATTCATTTTATACCATATGTTGTATTAATGGCGGTACTATTATTGTGTATGACATTAACAGCAGGAAAAGTTTCAGCTAGTGATTTTTCTAATGGGACAGCAGAAGAGGGAAAGTATATTGAGGAAGATCAGGTGAAGCCACAACCTCCTGTTATCACAGATTTTAAAATCAATAATGATTCAATTTTGGGATATGGAGATAGATTGAACATTAGTTTTAAAATTGCTAATAGAACATATGATAATTCTGATCCTGATAAGAAAACTTATGTTGGTAGAATTCTTTATAAATATAGTAACTCAAATATTAGCAATTCATATATGGCAACTTATTTATTTTACAATCCAAAAACTGACATGATAGAGAGTGAATCAAGTGATGTATTTGTGTCAGCTAAACCAGAGGGAGTGTATCATTTTGAATATTTTTATGATGATTTAACAAAGAGTTTTGAATATTCTGGTTCTATCAAAAATAAAAGTATATTAAAAATATCGAATACCACTATAACATTCTGTGAAGATTGCAAAAATGAAAAGCATAGAATTGATACTATAAAATACAAAGAACCAACATATAAAGATTATGGTTATTCAAATTGTCAAAAATGTAGAATTTGTGGAACTGTAATAAGCGGAAAAGTATTAAATCCCATCAAACCATATTGCAAGCCATCAACTACTAATGTTACAATGTATGCTAATCAAATTAAAAAGTTTCAAATTAAACATGCAAAAGGTGATAATGTAGTTGACAGAACTCATTTAAATGGAAGTATTTATATAAGAAACATATGTCTTAAAAAAGGAGATAAATCTGATACAATTACAATTCAGCCATATAATAAAATCGGAAAAGAAACGGTTGAGTTAATATTAAAGAGTGGATTAAAAGCAAAAATAAATATTACTGTTAAACCTGCAAAAACACAAAAAATCTACGGAGTAAAAAAGAATATTATAATAAAACAAGGTAAAAAGTATACGTTAAAACCAAAGATTTCTCCGTCATATAGCAAAGACAAAATAAGCTATTTTTCTAACAACAAAAAAGGTGTAACGGTAAATAGCAAAGGTATAATTACAGCAAGAAAGAAAGGAACTGCATATATTACAATCAAAAGCGGTTCTAAATATGTGAAATGTAAGATAACTGTAAAATAAATTTCTAAAGGTGATAGATTTAATATAGTCTATTGCCTTTTATTTTTATTTATTCTTTAGTTGTGATTCCAGATATTCAATTCTTTTTTGTTGATGTTTGTTTTGCTTGTATAATTCTTGTATACCTTTAATTGCATATTCACTCAATAATAGAGTATCAATGGATTTGATATTCATAGTACCATCATCATCATATCCGCCACCAGTAGTAAGAAGAGGATCGATTAACTCTAATTCATCCGCAACGCATCCTAATTCTTGATGCACTCCTGTTTGTTTCCAATTAAATTCTCTAATTTGCATTTGCATAATTTTTGATAAAGCATTAACGGAAGAATCTTTTACATCTTCTTTTAATCTTATGTCTGATGATGATGCTGTAAATGTTGCACTTGAAAAATCGGATTTTCCATATTGCGCACGAATACTTATTTTATTTCCAGATGCTCCTTGTAAAAATGCAACTCTACCATTATTTGATGCCGCTGATGCTATAGGTCTTCTGTATATCATGTCCGATGCTGTTGGTAAAGTGTCTTGTTGGTAATCATAGAACGTTAAAATGTCCATCCTTGCTGTTTTCCTAACAGACAATGAACCAGTGGCATCAATTGAACCAGCATATATTGTTCCTTGTGTGGCCCCTATATCTCCATTAAAAGTAACTGTTTGACTTCCAGGTAGTATTTGAATTTCTGCTTCATTTGAACCATTTTGAGAAACAAGTCCAAAAGACAACATACTTCCACTCCATGATACAAATGTTCTTTCGTTTTTACCATTACTATCATATATCTTGTAATATTGCTTTGCGGTTAAACTACTTGCATTAATAGTACCTGTAATATTAGCGTTAGAAGCATACAAACTTCCATTATGTCCTACACGAAAAGGAGCATTACCACCGCTTGAAGCACCAGCCCAGAAAGCCCATTCTTGACCAGCGGTACTACATATTCCAATTGCATCATTAGTAATTTTATATTTTGAAATTTTAAATCCACCAATTGTCATCGTACTTCCATCCCATGCTAACGCACCGTCATTATACTTAAAAGTACCACTTCTCAAATTAATCCATCCATTAGTACCCGCAATATTATTCGTAGTGATCTTATCTGACGTAATAGCATTTGCTGCAATTTTATCCGATGTAACTTCACCAGATTTAATTTTAGCTGCTGTAATAGCACCATCAACTATTAACTCATTCCCCATCATTCTATATACAGAAACATTACGGATTTTAAGAGTACCAGAAAATGTACCTGAACCTGCACATTGTATGCAAACAGAAAAACTTCTAACATCCGAATCTAGTTGCACAGCAGTAGAAACTTTTTGAACGGTTCCTGAAGAATTGGATCGTCCTCCAAATGGAATAAACCAACAACTTGCTCCATTTGTTTTTTTTCCATATAATCCAATATTGATATTTACGTATGTATTAGCACCATAGCTATCAGTTGTAGTTGCTTGTACTGTAGACGCAAATTCAAATTCGATTCTGAACCATTCACCACCATTACACTTATATGAATTATAGTCAACAGGACTTATAGGAATATCTCTCTGTGGTGAATGTTGAAACCAAGGATTGTTATTTCCATCAGCAACTAATTTGAACCCATAATTACCATATGTATTAGCATTAAGATTTGCGTAATTCATGGTATCACCAAGGACAAGACGACCATTTTCAATACTACAGTTACCAATCCTACCACTCGTAGCTGTAATACTACCAGTAATAGCTGCATTTGTAGCAACTAATGCACCATTGTGTCCAACTTTAAATACAGCGTTTGTATCACTTGCTCCATTCTTGTTGTTACTTTCACCAGCCCAGAAAGCCCATTTATTAGTATTTGAAGATATACCAGTTCCATTAGGAATATAAAGAGAGTCAGTACCAATATTCCAGTTACCAATCTTACCAGAACCACTTACAATTCTACCACTAAAGAAAGCATTGCCTACAGCATAAAATCCATATCCCGTAGGTTTTTCTCCATTAACAGCAGGAAGTTCCCCTAAATATCCCATTCGTACAATAGGCTTACCATCATCAACAGTACCATCATAAATATCAATACTAGATTTCTTATCTTCATTATAAGACGACATTCTGATTCCTACAGGTCTGTTCTTAGTTGTACCATTAACATTAAGATTAACTTCATACATCATCATTTTTAAATCACCAATAGCTGAACCAGAATAAGTCTTACCTTGCTCAATTCCTGCACAATCGTCAGTAGTTGCAAAATTTAATGTGATGTATGCTGTTTTAGCAGTAGTAGTATTTAATTGTCTTGCCATTGTACCATTTATAACACCAAGAACTGATGTATTGATACGTCCCATAAGCTTGATCTTACTACCAGAAGTCCATGTTTGACCTCCAATAGTAGAACTTATAATATTGTTATCAGTAATAGTAAGAGTAACAGTAGTGCCAGATTTTGAATTAATATAAACACTTGGATTTGTGAATATAATGCATGGAGATACATAGAATGTAGAACCTAGATTTGTAATATTATCAATCGCCCATGTTCCATTGCCACAAAAAATACCTGCTTCAAACTGTTTTCGGTCATTAATACGAAGCCAACTATCATATCCTTCCAAAGCAATTCTACCATATAATTGTAAATTGCCATTATTAACATTCAAATTTCCATTAAATGTACCACCATTACTAAAATAAACCTTATTCAAAAATCGTGAACTACCTGTCACGATCAAATTATTTAATTGAGCCAAATAAATCGTCCCTCCTTCCAAAAAAGAGGACGATATTATTCGTCCTCATCATCAATCATAAATGATAGCATTTCAAGGTCTGCAAAAGATGGGTTTGCATCTTCAATATCATCAATAGTGATAAGCTTGAAATTGATCTCGTTTTCTTGTACTAAAAGTTCCTGGTATTTATTCTGGAACTCTGCAAAATATTCTTCTTTGACAGTTCTTGTTTTAATCTCTTCACCTTGTTCATTTTTTACAGGATTACCTTTTTCATCTTTCATAACCTCTTCTGTAGAGTGTTCATCATCAGCATATTCGGACTGAAATTCTCTGAGTGCCTCTTCATAAAGTTTATTAGCTTCTTCAATCTTTTTGAGATTTACACGAAACGCCCACTTTGCTTTTGTATTAAAATTCTTGATAAGTTCAAGAGTAGGAGAGTATGTTTTCTCATTGCCATTTTCGTCTTTTTCAACATTTCCTTTTTTATTAATTACTTTTTCTGTACGATTGATATACGCATAAATATTGATAAGCTCTACATTTTTTAGTGTCATTTTCTTGAAATTACTCATATTAAAATCTCCTTTAAATTAATTCATTCTTTTGATTAGTTATCATCTCTGCTGTAGCCTCATGAATCATTAAATCAGCTACAGAAATTTTTGCAGCAATAATCTGTTTAATAACCGCTTCATCAATAACAGCATTTGCGGATGTAAGATGAATTGATTGTAAATTACCAACACCTGCATTTCCTGCAAGGATATTCTTTACATTCTCCAAATCAGAGTTAATAACACTGGTATTAATCTGATTATTTACAAAGTCGATAAATGTTTTAGAATCATTTAGACCTGTGATTTTATTTGCTGATATATCAGATGTAGTGATTTTATTATTTACAAAGTCAATTAAAGTTTGTGAATCACCCCATCCTTTAATTTGATTTGCTGTGATATCAGAAGTAGAAATCTGATTCTTTAAAAAATCAATAAACGTAGTTCCATCTCCACCAGAGATTTGATCTGTTGTGATTTTTGCCGCTTGAATCTGTCCATTTACTAAATCAACAAATGTTTTTCCATCTTCACTACGGATTTGATCTGCCGTAATCGTACCAGTTTTCATCTCATTATGGACAAAATCAATAAAAGTAGTACCAGTTTCGCCCTGTAAAAGTTCTGTGGTAATGTGTTTCATATTCAAATGAGAGTTTACGAAGTCAATGAAATCCCCATTTGATCCATTGATAAGATTAGTAGAGATTACTTCTGAATCAAGATACTTTGTAAAGAACTCATTGAAACTACCTTTATCACCTTCAATGTTATCAACTTTAATTTTTGAAGCATTAATAAAGTTAGAAACTAAAGTATTGATTCTAGCTTCATCGAGATTAGCTGTTGTGCTTCCTGCTATATTTCCAACAGCCGTTTTAAATGCTCCCATTTTGACTAATTGTTGTAGCATAGAAGATAGATATTCTTTTTCACTATCTGAATTACCAGTACCAAAAGATATGCTATTTTTTGAACCACGATTATTTTCAGTATCGAGTAATTCCGTAAGGTCAGTTCTTCCAGAGCGAGATGTGATCATATTTGAAAATTCAAGTGTGAGATCTTCTGTAACATCACAAGGATTCCATGTAATTCCAGTAACACGAAGTTTTACACTATTGTCGGTTTTATTTTTTATAGTAATATTAGCATTGGTAGTTTCCTGATAAACTTCCCATCCAGTTTTGATCACATTTCCATCTTCGTTTAAAACATTTGTATAGTATTTGTGCATTTTGAATTGTGATTCGGTAAAAATATAATCAATTTCATTAATCGAATAAGTTTTACCATAAATATCAGATATCTTTTTGATTGATATATTATGTTCTGAACACCAATCTACAAAAGCTCTTCTTGGACAATATGCAATCAATCCTTTTACAAATGGTAAACGAATCATGGAACTTTCCATTTTTTTTAGTGAAATACCAAATCCGTCAGTAAATGGAATAGTAACATCCATACGTTTAATTTCTGAACGATGATATTTTGATTTGATGTTTTCAATATTTTTGATTGTCTTATTTTTTTCATTTCTATAATATTTTTCGGTTGCAATTTCATCAGGTGATCTACGGGTTCCTTTTGGTCTATTTTTCTTTTGTTCTTTTATTTGTTTAAGTTTATCAGTATATTCTTTTACCAAACCTTGTAATTTTTCAAGTTCTTTTTTATCTTCTGGGCTTTCTGTATAAATATATCGCACTTCTTGATCAGGAATATTATACTCAATATCTGGAACTACAATAGCTCTATCAATATTAAATCCTTCCCAAATTTCACTGTTTGTCTGGCATAAGCTTGTATAAGCAAGATATTTATTAGTGTTCATTCCTCCAAGTTTATTTATATCTTCACGAGATAATCCACAAAATAATCTGTTAAAATTTTTATTTAATAATTCCTCATTTACAAATGTACTTTTTTTACATCGTGTTTGTCCTGCACCAGCGGTAAAGAACACAAAATGTTTTCCAAGATAATCAAAACCATTCATCATAATACTGTGAAAAATCTCGGTATAATATGTAACAACACTTATAATATCATCACTATGAGTCATATCAGTACATCCAAAGCAACGATTTAAGTCACTCTCGAAAATTGAAATATTTCTAAATTGTTCTTCTGATTTAAATTCTCGATCGGGATATAATTTACGTTTTATATTTGTGTTATTTCCCATCATTTCTCTAAATTGCGAATCAAGTATCTTTTCTTTTTTCTTACAATTAGATACAATTTCATCATATTCTTTTTTGTGATCTATTAGCCATTTGTAATAACCTTTACTATCGGTTTTATCAATATACAACAATTTATTATTTATGAATGATAAAATACGTTCAACTCTATTTCTTTCATATTTGTAACTACCAATTTCTTTATACAAAGAATATTCTTCTGGTGTTAATAAAGGTTCAAATCCAATATTTAAAATTTCTATTATTGCTTTACCATCACCATATGTAGAATAACTTAGATCCACGTCTTCAATTACATTATTCATTCATTTCCTCCATAATTTCAATCTCATAACCTAGCCATTCAGCTAAATCTTTCTTTCTGTCAATACATTCCCAATGAGCATAGTCACCAACATCGTTCTTTATATATTCTTCTCCATCGTATATTCCATCCCCACAAATAGAGCAGTAGTAGTTAGTTTTCTTTTTAAGAATAAAATAAGGACATGTCGGGGAGCATCTCATCATATGACATTCTTCACATATCATTAAGCAGCACCTCGCTTTTCTATTTTTTCATACGAATAACCATCATTAGTTGTGTAATATATTTCTCTGATCCCAAGATCTTTTATTGCTTGCATACAGCTTGCACAAGGTCTTGCCATTCCACATTCAATATCTTTCCTAGTGCGATATATGTATAATTTCACTTTTGAAAAGTTAATGTCTAAATGCTTGAGTTGATTAAGGCAATTAATCTCCGCATGGAGCTTTGGTAAAAGTGATTCTGAGCTATTATAATCAGCATCATCTATACGATATCGGTTATAATACTTCTGAGCTGGATGGGTTTTATTTGTATTACAACCAATCCCGACAATTCGATTCTGATAAACAGCGATACATCCGATATGCACTTTTGGAAAATCAGACACTTGTGCAATCTGTTTAGCTTTAGAGAAATATTTGTAATCAATTTTTCTCATCATATTTCATCAATTTCCTATATTTAATTTTCTCTTATATACGTAAATAAATTTGGGGTAAATTTCGATTTTAAGTTGTAGGTGGAACAACTTAACCATAGACACCATAGAATTGAAATTTGACTATCATTTCATTTTAATTTTACGATAAACTGAACATAAGAGAGTAGTGGTGTATCTTATTTCTTTTGAGATTCACGATATTTCTTTAATGCTTGCCTCATTTTTTCTTTTTGTTCTTCCGACATAACTCTTTTTGGTTTGTTTGGATCAGGGATTGCGCCAGGATTTATCTTTACCCATTTAAGAGGGAACTTCACACAGATACTTCCATCTTTATTTTCCTTTAAATATTTGAATTCATCTTTTCTATCAGTATAAATATTTTTAATACGATTGATATGTTTTCTGTTTGTGAAAGTAGCAACCGCATAATGTTCACCAGATAAGAACTCAATACAATTCTCGTTGTTGTTATCAAAATCTTTTTCCATTATTCCATCACCTCAATCTTTCTTTCCATAGCTTGCATATTTTTCTCACACTGACGATCAACCGCCCAATCCGCTGCAATTTTTTCTGCAATTCTTGATTTATTTTGATTGCGTCCTCTTGCAGTTGTAAAATCTGATTCACTTAAATATCCACCATAACATCTATGTAATTCTTCTCTGCTAGGCATGTTGTAATATTTATTGTAGCTACACTCATGGTTTCTTTTTGTTTCTGTTTCTGTCATGATTAATGTTCTCCTTTGATTTAAAATTCATAGTTGCATCACTCCTTTTTGTGATACTTGTCAATAGTTATATATGTATATTCTCTTTTTGATTATTTAATCATGTATATCATCACCATTCTTTCTATCTTCATTAAATTTATTTCACATCTTTACCTGTTAATTCTCCAAATGAATCTACATTATAGATTTCCAGCATTTTAGAAATAGCCCATTTGATTTCCTGCTCATAACCTTCTTTATTGAGTACATAAATATTAGGAACATTTTGTGGTGGCTTTTTTGGATTTGGTTGTATACTACCTACTTCTCTTTTTATTAAAAGAGGTTTTTTATCTCCAAAAGATGATGTAAGACATTGAATACATTGATTTAATGTATCTTTTGACATTGCTAATTCTTTTGCCATTGTTTCCATACTTCGCCAAAATGCTTCTGGTTTAGATTCGGGGTTATACATTGTCTCTCCATTATCTTTATTCTTTGGACGAATAAAAATATAAGAATTAATGTAAAGGAACGCCATTAATATATTCTCTTTATTGATACTTGATTCATTCATCATAATAAAATCCAATTGAGACGAAGTTATTTTCCCAAATCTATCTGTTGCGTCAAAATTTTCTGGTATAATATCCATTTGGATACATTCATTATATCCAACACTATGAATATCAAAATCAGAAGTAATATTAATCATGTTGCTTTCATGTAAAAACAATAAACATTTGATTATTTCAAAAAATATTTTAGGTTTGTGTTTTGTTTGTTTGTATTTACATAAATTGAATATCTCTGAAATCACAATATATGATTGATCTTCATAACTTCTATGTTTATCAATTAAGATATATACAAGATAAAAAATTCTATGTAAATGATATTTCTTTTTAATGTCTACCTGAATAAAGCTATTTGGAACTCTGGTAAAATATTCTTTGTGTTTATTCTCAATATATGGATTGTTTATTGGAACAATATCGTCAAAATCAAATTGAAACGACATACCCAAATTAAAATTAGAATTATTATATCCTTTCAATACTGAATCATATTTTGATATATAAAACTTCTCTAAAGTTCTTGCTTCTTTGTAGCTGATATTTTCTTTTATAATTTCATGTGAAAATCCATTATTCCATCCATATTTTTGAATATCTTTATAAAATTTTTTGTTTTCTCTATATCCATTACCATTACTCCATCTTTCTTTTTCTGCTTGTTGAGTAATTCCAACATATTTTTTTCCATTAACTAAATTTGTATGTATATATACTTTGTAATTATTTATAATATTCACCTTCCTTTTGATTTGAGCACATTATACGAGCGTTCAGTTTACGACCCCTGGGTGCTGTATAATTTTTCAATTTTGGAAATTAGACATCAACTGGATGTCCTCAACTGAACAGAAAGAAGATATACTACTTTATTTTAATAAGACAGACTAATTACTTTTTATTCACTACGTTCATAAAAAGTAATTTACAATTTGAAATTTTATCTTCTTGTTTGCGTAATTTTCTCCATGGTATAAAAAGTGACACTTTTTTGTACATCACACTCCGGAGTGTGGAGAAAAAATGTGCAAAAAAATGTAATTTTTTATACTAAAACCCAATAACTATATATTATACCCAATAACGATGATATATATACCACTCTAAAGAGTGCTACTTTTTTGTTTTGTTTTTTATTGTGTAATATTAACATCGTCTTCATATAATCCACTTAATATGTTTTCTCTTTGTTGAATATATCTCTTGATGCATTTTTCGATATCTGATTTGGTTTCTTCATTTAACAATGAACTCAAAATGGATAACATTAATATATTCTCTGTATGGATCAAATCAGCATAATTGTAAATCTTATTTAATTTCTTTTCTAAATCTGTCATATGTATTATTTCTCTCTTCTTTCTTTTAAAATATCATCGCATACATCAATTGCCATTATGAAATATTCAGAATCATAATCTGAATGATTTTTCCAACTTTCAAAGTATTCTTTCCATTCCAGGATGGTATCAGTAGATTGTCTTATCAGATTCTTTTTTAAATTATTATATTTGGTAGTGTTGTTTTCGATTTTCTTGTTATTAGTGGACATTTATGTGTTTCTCCCTTCAAATTGATTTTTGGTGTATTTTTTATTTGTTCTCACAAAGGATAATTATTTTGTGTCAAAAATTGTTGACACTACAAGTTTCTCTTTATGTGTTGTTAAATTTTTCGGTTGTTGTTAATATTAAGTTTCCTATAGTGGTTGATCTCCTTTATTTATGAAATTTCTTATTTGTATTGT
>ULYX01019471.1_pt1 | contig 13298 bp, 10 predicted proteins | sample 1962591 | NCBI WGS metagenome assembly ULYX01 (sample SAMEA4835874, study PRJEB28245) | human gut metagenome | biome: gut microbiome; material: fecal sample | place: Denmark | collected 2008
ATGGAAAAAATACAGATTCTATATCACCGGTAGCGGTACTGCAATCCTATGTCAGTGTGGAAATGAAATCGGACAGCAATCTTTCCAACAAAGATAAAGTCAAATACAACTGGAATGTCAATAAAGATTATGCAAAATATGTGAAATGCAACCTGAAATATAAAAATAAAACCTATAAAGTCAAAGGGCTGGAAGAGGTTAAGACATTTGATGCATTCAAAGACCTGGAGGTATCATTTAACGGAATAAGCCCGGGAGGAGCCGTTTCATTTGATTATACAGGATCTGATCTTACATCTGCCGATTTTCAGACAGATGCATCAAATGGAACATTGGCAAACGGAGACAAGATTAAAGTATATCTGGATAAATCTATGGCAGACAGCTATGCCGCCAACATAGGAAAGCTGCCGGAAAAATGGGAAAAAGAATATACCGTAAAAGGACTGTGGTATTATGTCACATCAGCCAGTGACATCGATGATGATACAATGCAGCAAATGAAGGACCGGGCGGAACAGGAATACAATGATCATGTGGAGAGCAGCTGGGTAGATTCCGAATCTCTGGAGAGCCTTACTTATATGGGAGATTATCTGCTGGAGCCTGTTGTGGGCAATGGAAATGAACTGTATCTTATTTATCATGTAAAAGTACGGGATCAGTACAGTAATGATGATGGATCTTATGACAAGGTGAATGATGTTTACTGGTATATGCATTATGGAACAATTCTTGCAGACGGGGAAGGAAATACAGATATTGATCTGTCTGACTATGGAACACCTGGCAATTTCTTTAAGATCAAGACTGATGCAAAGACAGACGGTATTTCCAGCATGGTATGGAAATATTATGGATACCCGACACTGGATGATCTGTACGCAGATGTTGTGGGCGATAATGCCGATTACTCTTTAGTGGAGGATGCGGTAGACAATACAAAATAGAAGCCTTTGGCGGAAAAGAAGGTGGACTATGAAATGGGACGAATGGTTGAAAAAGATCATTAAAGAGATAACGTCAGATTATACGATTTCAGAAGAAACCTCAAAAAGCTTTTTTGAAGAGCTGATGCAATTGTTGAAATAATACAGGAACTGGGTAGAAATGCAAATTTTTATCCGGTTTTTTAATTTGAGCTGGAAAAGTATGATATGATGAGAAAAAGTACGGGATTGATATCCAGAAGGAGAAAGGTGGAATAACAACAGATGGAATATTTAGTAGAATCAGCATTATTGACACATGGATTAAAATCGGTATCAAATGAAACAATAAAAAAAGAATGGCAAGATCCGGGAAAAAAGATCACCTGGATTGATCATGGGGAAATCAGGATCGGGGATATCGATGAGTTTCTTGAATTTAGAAGCCGGGCAGCCGCTTATCCAAGAATTGACTGTGATCTGCTGGAAAAGGCATTAGTGGAAAAGCAATCAGGCGCACTTACCGCTTCCGGGACAATGGCAGTCTGTGTGAAAATGGGAATTCCGGTTGCAATTACCTGTGGAATGGGTGGAATCGGGGACATCAAAGGAGAAGAACTCTGCCCGGATCTTCCGGCTCTTCAGCAGATTCCGGTGGTCCTGATCTCGGCGGGACCAAAAGATATGCTGGACCGGAAAGCAACGATCGATTGGCTGATATCGCACGGAGTGAAGGTGATCGGAACAGAAAGAAATTACTGTACCGGCTATGTATTTTGTGGAGAAAAAGTTGAACTGCAGGGAAAGACAGAAAACAGTGCAGAAACGGTAAAGCCACCAATGCTCATCATCAATGAAATCCCGGAAGAAAGGCGGATAGAAGACAGGGAGATTTTGAGAGAAGCAATTGCCGAGGGAAAGAGAGCGGAGAAGGAAGGACGCTATTTCCATCCTGCGGCAAATGGAAAGATTGATGACTGTACTGATGGATATTCTTCATTGATTCAGCTGCGGGGACTGATTGCAAATATGAAAGTGGCAGAAACACTTTAAAGAGCGAAAAAAGAAGCTGGGATCTGGCTGATAACAGAAAAGCCTGAATATAGGCAGTTGTGTTATCGGTCAGACTCCGGCTTCTTTGCGTACATAGAAAGTTTTGACTCCTGATTATAGATTACAGGAAAGGTAATCAGATATTCTGTTTGAAATGTTGTTGCGTGAATCCTAATTCGCCTGTGGCATCTGTGATTTATGTACAAAGAGACTGATTCCGGCACCGATGATTGCCAGAACAGCACCAATTCTTCCCCAAAGAGCAGTTTTGTGGCACATCATACCTGCCTTGGCACAAATACCAATGCCAATTGAAGTATTGCTAAGAAGCAGGATCAGAACAGCAGTGATAATGATGACAACCGGTAATTTAAAATCGTGTGTTCCGAAGAAAAGAAGAACGGATTCTGCAAGCAGGAGCAGACCGAAAAGAAACAGTGTAATTCCATAATAATGACACCGCATCATGCATTCTCCTCCGTTTGCAAGTTCCATGGTTCCTTTGCATACTGGGGCAAAGATCTTATCTGCTGCAAGAATAAGAATTGCTGCAAGACAGGAAACTGCTCCGGATAATTTTTGTGAATTCATAATTCATATCTCCTTTAAAAATTTATTGTATTTAGTATAACATACTTATGGTTAATAAGTTTACTTTTACCAGATAAAAACTATAGAAAATTGTAATAAATCAAATTGCATATAAGAAATAACAATTTTACATTTGTGCAAAATGCTGATATAGTTAAAAAGCATTTAAAGGAAATGGTAAAAATTTACAAAGGAGTCAAATGAAAAATGGAGAGTAAAAGACAGCTTACGAGAGAAGAGTTGCTAGAAATGGAAAGTGCTCCGAAGACGAAGATGCAACATATGTTGGATGTGGTAATTTGTTTTTGTCCGTATTTTGCAGCGATAATTATGTTTTTAGTATATTATCTGATGCCGGATGCCGTTCAGAATTTTAATCCGCATGTGTTTACTATTGTCGTCTGCTTTTTTTTGGCATTATATCTGATCATGGTAGTGAGAGGATTACTGAATAAAAGCTATTTTGCAAAAGTACGTCATAAAGCACCGCTTTACTCTGTGATCATACTGGTAATTATGCTGTATGATTTTCTGACGGTTAAGACAGGTATTTTAAAACAGCCGTTCTTCCCATGTGTGAATACGATTTTGTGTGCGATCATTGATGACCGGGCACTGTTATTGAAAAGTACATTGTACTCACTGCGATTATTATTCACGGGATATTTTATCGGAGCGATCCTTGGACTGATCACAGGTGTTGCCTGTGGATACAGCAAAAGGATTAACTACTGGGTTTCACCGATCATTAAGATGCTTGGACCGATCCCTTCCACAACATGGATCCCGATCATCATGGTTCTGGTATCCTCACTGTTTAAAGGAAGTGTATTTATCATCGCTCTTGGTGTATGGTTTGCACTTACGATCGCATCGTCAACCGGTATCCAGAATGTAGACAAGGCATATCTGGAAGCGGCCAGAACATTAGGTGCCAAAGGGCACCAGCTGGTATTCCGGGTGGCAATCCCACATGCAATGCCAAACATTCTTCAGGGGATGACACAGGGAATGAGTTCTGCCTGTACAGCACTTCTGGTTGCTGAGATGATGGGAGCCGAGGCAGGTCTTGGATGGTATATCCAGTGGCAGAAATCATGGGCGATCTATTCTAAAATGTATGCAGCTATCGTTTTAATTTGTCTTATTTTCACAGCAGTTACCTTTATACTGAATGTGATCAAGAGAATAGTGCTTCGCTGGCAGGAAGGAGTTGTGAAATAAGATGGCATCAGTGGATGAGAAGCAGGGACACGGGCGTGTCCTGGAGTTTGACAAAGTAACAAAGAGTTTTGCAAAGACAGACAGTAACGAGATCACACATGCGCTGGCAGAGGTGAATCTGACGATCCAGCCGGGTGAGTTTGTCAGTATTGTTGGAACAAGTGGATGTGGAAAATCAACGATTTTGCGATTGATCGCAGGACTGATCAGACCGACTACCGGTGAGATCAGACTTGGCGGGAAACCGATTGTTGGAGCCGGACCGGATCGTGGAATGGTATTCCAGAAAGCAACATTGTTTCCGTGGCTTACGGTAGAGAAGAATGTATCCTTCAGCTTGCGTATGCAGAAAAAGCAGGATAAAGAACTGGTAGAGCATATGCTGAAAATGGTAGGACTTGAAGATTTCCGAAAAGACTATCCGCATCAGCTCTCCGGAGGTATGGCGCAGAGAGTGGCGCTGGTAAGATCGCTGATCAATCATCCGGATATTCTGCTTCTGGACGAGCCTCTTGGCGCGCTGGACGCATTTACCAGAATGAATATGCAGGATGAGATCCTGAATATCTGGAGAGAACAGAAACAGACGGTTGTCATGGTTACACATGATGTAGAAGAAGCAATTTATATGGGAACAAGAGTGCTGGTTATGGAGCCAAGACCGGGACGTGTAAAGGCAGATATACCGATTGAACTGGCTGAACCAAAGCAGAGAGACAGCGAAGAGTTTCAGGCATATCGGAACAGGATTCTGAAGATGCTTGATCTGAAGCATCATACAGATTATTAAATGGATATTTATTGAAAGATAAATATAAAAGCAACAAAGTAAAAACACGAAGAGGAGAAAAGAATTATGAAAAAAAGATTGTTTGCAACGTTACTTGCATGCGCAATGACCGTATCACTGGTTGCATGTGGCGGTTCATCAAGCTCATCAGAAAAGAAGGAAGACACAAGTGATTCCAAAAAACAGGAAGCTTCTACAGAGAAAGAAGTGACTGATATCACAAAAATGTCAGATGATGAAATTAAAGAAGCAATGAAAAAAGAGCCGGCATGGGGAACAACCATCACAGCAGAATATGATGGTGGTGACTGTACATCAGGACCTAGCATGGCAAAAGCACTCGGATACTATGATAATTGGGGATTAGATGTTCAGATCGCAGCTGGTACTGAAATCACAGAAGCACTTGGAACTGGAAAAGCTCAGTTTGGAGTACACCATATTGCACATATGTTAGTTCCGATCACAAACGGAATGGACATCGTATTTACAGGAAGTGCGCAGACAGGATGCAAATCATTATATGTACTTGCCGATTCAGGAATTGAATCAACAAAAGACCTGGAAGGCACAACTGTTGGCATGGATAGCCCGATCGGTGGATCTTCACACAACATGATCATCCGTTTCTTCCTTGCAGATGGATTGAAACAGGATGCAGCAACATGTGTACAGGTTGAATCAAGTGCAGCAATCCAGTCTCTTCAGTCAGGTGACATCAAAGCTTGCCTTCTGAGTGACCGTTTTGCAAAGAAATTCGTAGATGACGGAACATTAAAAGTTCTTCGTTCTATCACATGGGATGATGATTTCAAAGATGAAACATGCTGCGTAATGGCTATGAGCGGAAAATTCGTAAAAGAAAATCCGGTAATCTCTCAGGTACTTACAAAATGTGTAATGGATGCATATATGTACATTGCAGAAAACAAAGACGAAGCTGCACAGATCATGCTTGATGAGGGTATGGTATCTGGTGACATCGAGCTTACAAAATACATGCTTGATCAGCAGAACTGGGCAGTATCCAATGCAGATACAAAGGAAACAATTAAAGCTGTTGCAAAGGACTACATTACGGCAGGAATCATTACCTCTGACTGGACTGTAGATAAAGTCGTAGAGACAGCATGGCATCCACTTGCTGAAAAAGTAAGCACAAAATAATCAGACACATAAATGAATGAGGTGGAGGAGCTTTGAACTCTGGGATGAGTGGAAGCTCCTCTTTTGTCTTGTATATTAGGAAAGTGCCGAGGCACATTCTTTCTTATAATTGGAAAATTACGGGGGTTTTCCGAACAAAATGTTAAAAAAGGAAGGAAAGAAAAATGGAACAGAAAATGTTGACTGTACCTGGACTTGCAGTCAGAAATCTGCGGCATCGAAGAGTCAGGACGATGTTTCTGGCAGCACTGGTGCTGATTTTATCGGCAGCGCTGTTTACCAGTAGAGTATTGACAGAAAGTATGAAAACTTGTATTGATAAGACAGTAGATCGGATTGGGGCGGATGTGATCGTAGCACCGGGAGAATATGAATCAGATTTAAGCGATTCTCTGTTTTCGGGAGGGTTGTGCAGTTTCTATTTTGAAAAGTCTTTGATGGATCAGGTGAAAAAGACGGATGGAATTGACAAAATTTCTCCGCAGCTCTACATTGCATCACTGGATGCGGCATGCTGTTCAGTTCCGGTACAGATTGTTGCTTTTGAACCGGAAAGTGATTTTATTGTACAGCCGTGGATGTCTGGAAGCAATGTGAGTGAATTGAAAAAGGGTCAGACTGTTGTTGGAAGCAAGATTACGGCAAAAGCGGGAGATAAAATTTCTTTCTTTGGACAGGAATACGAGGTTGCAGGAAAACTCGAAGAAACAGGAACCAGTTATGATAACTGCGCATTCATGAATTTTGAGACGGCATATACATTATTTGACAGTTTTCAGATCAAGTATGTGACGGATCTTACAGAACCGCAGAAATATGTTTCCCTTCTGACGATCCGGACGAAAGACGGAGCAGATCCGAAAGAAGTGGCGAACACGATCAACACAAAGATGAGAGATTCCGGACTGAAAGCTTATACGGCAAAAGCAATGTCCGGAAAAGTTTCAGATACACTGGAACAGATGCAGTCTTACAGCGCGCTTCTGATCGGACTGTTGTTTTTAATGGCAGTCCTGGCACTGATCTGCATTTTTAACATTACTGTGAATGAACGTTTGAAGGAGTTTGGGGTACTACTTTCTATTGGTGCACGAAAAAGCCAGATTTTCCAGATGCTTCTTCTGGAAGCAGGAATGATCGGTGTGCTTGGAGGATTTCTTGGAGTGGTGTTCTCCGGAGGCGGAATCCTGTTATTTAAAGACGTGATCATGGAAAGTATGAATATGCCATATCTGAATGTAAATGTTTCCCAATATGTGATTCTTGCATTGCAGAGCCTGGGGCTTGCGGTTGGTGTCAGCCTTCTTGCCACCTTATATGCGGCAGTCAGAGCGAATCGTATGGAACTATATAAACTGATCCAGGAGGTGGAATCATGATTGTAAAGACAGAAAATCTGAGTCGGGAATTTGTACGTGGAAAGAATCAGTTTTACGCAGTAGACCACGTGAATCTGGAAGTGGAAGAAAAAGAACTGGTTGCGATCATGGGACAGTCAGGAAGTGGAAAATCCACCCTCTTCCATATGCTGACCGGGATCCTGAAACCGACAGAAGGAAAGATCACAGTACTGGATCATGAGATTGAAAAAATGAATGACAGACAGTTATCGGTTCTGCGGGGAGGCGACCTTGGTTATATCATGCAGGGACAAAATCTTCTCCAGAATCTGACGGTCATGGAAAATATCCTGCTCCCACTTTCGCTGGGGAAAAACCGGAAACCGGATAAAGAAAGGATCACGTATCTGACGGAGCTTCTTGGAATCCAGAATATGCTTTCCGAATATCCGGCAAATCTGTCCGGCGGAGAGCAAAGGCGTGTGTCGATCGCAAGGACATTTGCGCAGAACCCGAAACTGGTAGTCGCAGATGAACCGACAAGCAGTCTGGATATGGAAAATTCAGAGATCATTATGAAATATTTTCAAAAAATGGCAAAAGAAGGAACGACAATCCTGGTCAGTACCCACGACAGAGAATTTGTAAATTATGCGGACCGGTGTCTGTGGATGAAAAAAGGGAAATTAGAAAAAAGAGAATTGGAGTAAAGAGATGCAGACCGAATTTATAAAACTGGCAGTGATTTTTATTGTCATTATGGTGATGGTCCTGGCAAAATTAAAGCTGCGTGATGCGATGATCGCTGCTATTTTGCTGACTGTGATCCTGTTTGGAATTCCGCTTGGGGATGCAGCAAAATTGATGATACAGTCGGTTTATGAAAAGGATACGCTGCTGGTGGTCGGAAGCTTTATTCTTGTAACCTTTTTGCAGCGGATCATGGAGAACCGGAAACTTCTGGAAAGAGCGGAGATGGCACTGCAGAGGCTTAGCGGAGACAGGCGTATGGTGTGTGTAATTGCGCCGGTGATCATTGGATTCCTTCCGTCTGCAGGAGCTGTCAATATCTGTGGGGCGATCGTAGATAAGGCGACAGGAAGAGATCTGGATGTGGAAGAAAAGACGTTTGTGACCAGTTACTACCGCCATATTTCAGAAAGCTTTTCGCCGACTTATAATGCAATTCTGCTGGCACTTTCCATTACAGCGGTATCAACCGGGCAATTTGTACTTTTTATGGCGCCGATGGTTGTGGTGCTTCTGGTACTGGGATATGTATTTTATCTGCGGAAGCTGTCGAAAGGATATGAAACAGGCGCGGATGAAAACATTAACAAAAAAGAAGAATTCAAACAACTTCTGTACTGTTTCTGGCCACTGGTGCTTTGTATTGTGCTTGTGATCGCACTGAATCTTTCTGTGATCAAGGTACTGCCGTTTATTATTGTGCTTTCGATTATTGTATATCGGTTAAGTCTGAAGGAAGTGCTGGATTTTGCAAAGACATCGGTAGAGTGGAGAATCATCTTCAATACGATCATTCTGATGATGTTCAAGAACATTCTTACCTATACAGGGGCAATCGGAAAACTTCCGGATTTGTTTGCAGGATCTGCAATTCCACAGTTTGCGGCATTTGGAATCATTATGTTTCTTGGAACGATTATCAGTGGAGCAAATTCTATGATTGTGCTATTGATTCCGCTGGCATTTGCAAGCATACCGCATGCAGGAGCCGGACTTCTGGTGTACCTGATGGCACTTTCTTATGCGGCAATGCAGATTTCGCCGACGCACATCTGCCTTGCGATCATTACGGAATATTTCCGGGTATCCTGGGGGCAGCTGATGAAGAAGACAATCCCGGTTATTGTGGTGTTTGTAGTGATCTTGACAGGGTATTATGTATTGCTGAGTGGATTTGGAATATAAAAAATATGCTATATTTTTTGGGATTGTTTTGATTGTAGCAGGAACTATTGCCTGTGGTGGAAAGGATACGGTGTCTGAAAAAGATCGTATAAAGGATATAGAAGTATATGATGACAACAATGCTATTTTTATGAGTAAAATATTTGAACCATATAGGTAATAAAACTCTCTTATGAAAGATCGTTAAATCATTCATAAGAGAGTTTTTTAATGTAAATGTAAAAGACAAGTACTTCTATATTTACATAATCTTCGTCTCTTCCAGCTTCTCTGAGAACGCCTCATTCACCTTAATGATCGGCTTCCTAAGCACCAGTCCCACGATCAGGGACACCATAAGGAAGATACAAAGCTTTCCAAGATCGATCCAGTAATCCATACCGTAAAGACCACCGACAGCTTCACGCAGGGCTGCCATACTGTGGGTAAACGGCAGTAGCGGATATACCGCTTTGAAGAATCCCGGGGCAACCTCGATCGGGAAAGTTCCGCCGGTTCCGGCTACCTGCATAACCAGAAGTACGACACTGACCGCTTTTCCGATATCTCCGAAGGAGACAGTCAGCGTGTAAATGATGTTGACATATACGATGCTGGATACCCATCCGGCAAGGAGGAAGAGGAACGGGTGCTTGCACTGGATGCCAAGATAGAACAGATCACCGAGGCAGATCAGGGTGCTCTGCAAAAGCCCCAGGATCAGGAAGATAAGGTATCTTCCAAGATAAATCTGATGGAGCTTCAGATGTTTAAGTCCGGTGGTGCCGTTTTCGGATACAGTGACCTTGAGCATGGCAACCAGGACAATTCCGCCGATCCAGATGGAAAGTGTAGAGTAGAATGGGGCCATGGAAGAACCGTAATTTTCAATCGGGTACACTTTGTTGGTTTTCAGCTCTACCGGTGCGGCGAGGAAAGAACTGATACTGTCCTTATCGCCGGAAATCAGATCTTCCAGTTCGGAGAAATCGCCGGTTGCTTCCATTTGACCAAGTCTGGAGATGGTATCTGTGGTCTTTGAGGCAGCCGTTTTCAAAAGCTCAGAAGAGGTTTCCAGAGCCTTCTGAATCTGCGACAGATCAGAGCCAGCTGAAGAAGCAAGGGTATAGATTCCATCTGCACTTACACCGAGCTGGGAGAGCAGTCCGGACAGATCTTTTTTGGTGGAACCAAGAGAGACGGACAGCTGTTTTAAAGAAGCAGATACATTGGTTTCATAGTCGGATTTGACAGCTGCAATTCCGGAAATACTGGAGCTGATCAGATCATCCAGCTCTTTTTTAGAGGTTGTTACATTGCCTGCTGTATCCCGCAGAGAGGAAGCGGCGTTCGTGAGTTTATCACGAAGTTCTTCCTGAACAGCAATGGAATCGTCTAATTTAGCAAGAATCGGTGCGGTAAGATCAGACAGCTCCGGGTGTGCATCTGCAATCTGTGCAATGCTGTCACGGATTCCCTGGTAAGACTGTACGATCGCATTGACGCGGTTTCCAAGAAGATCAAGGGTGCTGGCAACAGAAGAAGCATCCTGTGACTGCGACTGGAATGCCTGATCGATCGTCTGTGACATCTGTTCGTAAAAGCTTTTGGTAGAGGTCAGTGCAGCATTGATTCCGTCTGTAGCTCCGTCCAGAGTTTCCTGAATCCCGGAGAAGGACTGCTGTGTACCGGAAAGCGTATCTGCATTTGCAGAAGCCTGTTCTTTCGTTGCTTTTAAGAATTCGGCAGTTGTGTCCAGAAGCTGCTGCGCAGAATCGGTCATCTGTGAGAAGGAATGCAGGGTAGTCGAAGAGGCAGACAGATCAGAACCGATTTTATTCAGATTTGTGATTAGTGTGCCTGCAAGCTCATCCGAATCCCTGGAGTCTGCGGTATTTGCAACAGTCTGGAGCGCGGTCAGCACCGTATCGGAAATGGTTTCGATAAATACTTCGTTGACCTGTGTTTGGACTGCGGTTGCTCCTTTGTCTGTTACCTTCGGCGCAATGGCATTTTCTTTTGCATTGGAGTAATAGGTAATCTCCGGTTTTTTAATATCACTGGAAAATACACTCATCAGGTTCGTACTGAAATCTTCCGGGATTACGATTGCTGCGTAATATTCTCCGGATTTTACACCCTTCATTGCTTTGCTTTTGGTCGTAAATACCCAGTTGAGCTGTGTATTCTCCCGAAGAGCAGACAATACCTGATCGCCAAGATTCAGCTGGAGCGGGATCAGGTTTCCGGTATAGCCTTCATCTACGCTTGCTACGGCAACCTTCAGATTCCCCGTATTCCCATAGGGATCCCAGCTTGCCGCAATGTTGAACCATGCATAAAGGCAGGGAACCACTGTGACGCCGAGAACGACGATCAGCGCAATGACATTTGTTCTTATTTTCCGGATATCTCTTGTGAAGATGGTCCACATATTTCTCATTCGTCTTTTCCCTCCTTTACTTTTTTAAGAAATTCTTCTTCAGACAGATGGATATAGGAAAGCTGTCTGGAGGTCTTGTCGTGAATATATTCTACACAGATCAGATAGACGGCGAGTACGATCAGGGAAATGATCCACAGTGTCAGGTATACGATCTTGGATTCCAGGCCGAACATCAGAAGAAGAAAGATCAGCGGAATTACAAGAATCAGGATAAAACCGGTACGGATCAGCTTTGGATACCGTTTTTCGAACCGGTTGGCACGTTGGATAAAATCAGCCCGTCCGTCTTCGTCCTGCATCATGGTTTTCATCATCAGTGTAAGCTGTGGGCGGGAGAGCTCACCGGTTGCAGTCTCTCCCAGCATCAGGTCTGTCTCGGCAAGACGTTTGTCGAACAGATGGTTCAGATTCATCAGAAGTGGTCTCAGTACCAGTCCGATGAAGAATGCAAGGAGAAGGAAAAGCAGCAGGGTCAGCAGATCCTTTGCGTAGTTATTTTTGTAAAATCCGGCAATACACTCACGCATAGCGCCAATTCCGTAAGAGAACGGCAGAAGCGGATGCAGTCTCTGGAAAAAGACCGGTGTCATCTCGATCGGATAGGTTCCGGAAGAACCAGGGATCTGCAGGATGACCAGGACAACGGCAAGCGCTTTTCCAATGTGCTTGAAGGTCAGTGCCATTGCATAGATCAGATTGACATACACAAAGGAGCAGAGCATACCAGCGCACACAAATGCAACCGGGTGGACACACTGTACTTTCAGAAGCAGCAGATCTCCTATGCACACAATAAATCCCTGGATCAGTCCGACCACGACAAAGAGCATCCAACGTCCGAAATAAGCAGTTGTCGGAGTAAAACGGGAAATGGTTTCGTCTTTGTCTACTTCCTGTTTCAGGATGGATACCAGGATCAGTCCGCCAACCCAGAGTGCCAGATTAGTGTAGAACGGAGTCATTCCGGAACCGTAATTTTCCACATCATAAAGTACCTTTGAATTGATTGAAACCGGTGAGGACATAAAATCAGAAATGGAATCTGAGTCGATGCCTTCCAGTGAGATCAGATGCTGGTAGGTTTCGGAGCTCTGCAGAGCTTTTAGGTCAGCGGTAATATTTTCCAGAGCAGTATCTACGCTTTCAAGAGTTCCTCCGGTCTGACCAAGTGCGTCTGCACTTTCGTTTAAACTGCTCTTTAACTGGGTAAGGATCACCTTTAACTGTGTGATCGTCGGATTTACCCCGGTTAAAGTAGAAGAAAGGCTTCCGCTTAATGTGGCAAGCCCGTCAAGTGACTGGTTCAGCTGTGGCAGAAGCGACTGGTTCAGACTGCTTCTGTAATTCTGCAGAGACTGTCGGTTCTGGGCAGTGAGTGTCTCAAGAGAACTTCTGGTATTACTTGCTGTAGTCAGTGCATTTCCTATGCTGGAATTGCTGTTCCCAAGAGAATCAATGAGTTCCTGAAGAGAAGCATTCTGTGCCTGGAGTTCTGCAATTTTTTCGCTGACGATACCGGACAGGGAAGAATCACTTCCGATCTGTTGCTGAAGGGCGGCAAGCTTTTCCAGAATTTCTGCATTTTTCTTATTTAAAGAGCTGGCAGAAGAAATACTGTCTCCGATCGCAGTGTTGACCTGTGTGGCTTTTGTCTCAAAAGTTCCGAGCTTTAAGGCTGCGGAGGTGTAGACATTGGTTAAAAGCGTCTCGCCATCTGACAGGCTGGTAGAAAATTCTGTGGAAAAGGTTCCGATTGCTGTCCGGCTGGTGGCAAGCAGATCTGATGTATCTGCAAGGGCAGCAGAACCGGAAGAGGCAACAGCATTTACAGAGTCCAGTGTTTT
>ULYX01012082.1_pt1 | contig 13276 bp, 9 predicted proteins | sample 1962591 | NCBI WGS metagenome assembly ULYX01 (sample SAMEA4835874, study PRJEB28245) | human gut metagenome | biome: gut microbiome; material: fecal sample | place: Denmark | collected 2008
ATATCTAAAATAATTTTATTTTTAATTATAATTTTCATTATAACAGATAAATAAAAAAAGACTACCTCATTTTTTTGAGATAGTCTTTCTTAAATTATTTTTCAGCTAAAATCTCTTTTAATAGATTTTCAGCACTTTCTTCATCAGGGTTATTTGTGCCTAACTCACCACGAAAAGCTTTAGCTAGTATTGCTTTTTTCAGTAATTCTATTTTCTCTAATTGCTGTTCTAAGTTTTTTATTTTATTATACTTAGCCAATAATTTATCTAAAATATTAACAATTTCCTGTTGTTCTTCAATAGTAGGTACTAGAATTTCAAATGCACCTATTTTTTTTGCATTTATATTAGACTGACTTACTCCATCAGTTTTAACAGTATAACAATAATGTTTTGCTTTAGTAGAATTCATCATATAGTTAAGATATTCGCCAATAATATCTTTTCCATAATCTAATTTTATTAAATAACCTGCATATATAGCTGGATATTCACCACGATAAATTGATGTTTTTCCTACAAGTTCAGGACTATTTGTACGATTAAATAATACATCACCTTTTTTTAACAAATATTTTTCTATATCATCTTTATCATCTGTGTACATAAGATTAGACCAATCTATTTCCCCATTTTGTAAATTTCCCATTCTTAATACAACTACAGAACCTTCGGGTTTAGATTTTTTTGATGTACCATATTTTAATGATGTACACAACTCATCTATTGTTTTTTCTTGCCAACTAGATAAATCAATATTATTTTCTTTTCTCCATTTTGCTGTTAATTCACCAATAAAAGCTTTATGCAGTATTGCCATTTTATTTTGTTCCCATTGAGCTAAAGTATTTTCTATTAATTCCTTTGCTCTATCTAATTTAGCAAATAAAGACTCTATTATATTTACTATTCTTTGCTGTTCATTTATTGGTGGTAAAGGTATCGGTATATTTTCTAAATCTGTTTTTCTAAGAGCAGGTACTGTTGTAGCATTTGTTAATTCATAAAAATTTAATGACTTTGTCCAATAAAAAATATACTTATAAAAATATTTTTCAGAAATAAATGCCATCAAATTATTATCAATACAACATTCAATTTTATTTAAACAACGTCTATTTAACTTTATAGCTTCTCCAATTTTAGCAAAAATTATAGAATTAACAGGAATTTTTACAGCTTTTAATTTTGTTCTTATTTCTTCATTAATCGTATTTGTTTCATCTATTAAATAGTTTCCTTCATCACAAAACTTTAAACTTCCTACTTTATAATAGGGTATATCATATTGAGTAAATCCTTGATATATATTTTTAAATCCATTACCAGCAATAAACTTACCACAATATTTCCAATAACTCCAACACCAATTACTAGGTATTTTATATGGTTGTTCTTCTTTTGGTACTAAGGCATTTTGCAATTTTTCTTCTATGGTTAACTCTATTTGTTTTTTCTTTGCCATTTTAAGCCTCACCATTTTCTAAGGATTTTAATTCATTTACAACTTCACTAAGCAAGGCTTGTGCTTCGGATAAGTCTGCAATCATTTCTTCTGTGCAATCAATAGGATTTGGCAGGTCTTCATAATCTAAGATACTATCATCTTTTATCAAGCCTAAATCAAGGCTATTGCCTTTTTCGGCGATTTGCTCTCTTGTAAATACAGAAAATCTTTCATCTTGTATTTTATGTCTATCTTCTGCTGTATAAGCTTTGATAAAATCGGCAAAATCACTTTTTTTGAGTGGATTTGTTTTACCAAAAGAAGGCATATTCGTTCTTAAATCATAGAACCACACTTCTTTTGTATTATCTTTATCAGTTTTGCCACGTGTGAAAAATAATACATTCGTTTTTACACCTTGAGCGTAGAAAATCCCTGTAGGTAATCGCAAAATAGTATGCAGATTGCATTTATCCATTAAATCGGCACGGATTTTTTCGCCATCACCGTCAGCAAATAACACATTATCTGGGAGTACAACACCTGCTCTAGCTTTGCCATTGGCTTTTAAACTACGATAAATATGTTGCAAGAAATTCAGCTGTTTATTGCTCGTAGGATAAGTGAAGTCATCACGTGTTGCACGTTCGCCACCTTTTTTCGTACCAAAAGGAGGATTGGCAAGCACTACATCAAAATCTTTTAATGCTTTTCCTTGATTGGATAATGTATCAGCAAGCATGATATCGCCATCAATATCGTGAAGCATTGCATTCATCAAAGCCAATCTATGCGTATCATGTACTAATTCGCAACCTGTAAAAGCTTCTTTATATTGAAAATCACTTTGTTCTTCATCTAAATCATCATAATCATCAGTTTGAGATTTTACATAATTATTTGCAGAAATCATAAAGCCAAAAGTTCCGCAAGCTGGATCATTACAACGTTCGCCTGCTTGTGGTGCTACAAGCTCTACAATCACATCAATGAGTACACGAGGGGTAAAATATTGCCCTGCTCCAGATTTTTTCTCATTGGCATTTTTTTCGAGCAAACCTTCATAAAGATTGCCCAAGCCTTCTTCTTTAGCACTGTACCAATCAAGTTCATCTATAGTTTTAATTATTTTTTCTAAATTCTTTGGTTCTTCAATATTAGTCGCTGAACCTTGATAAATCTCTCTAATTCTACCTGTAGTATTAGTGCCTAATTTATCTAATAATTCTTTATAGAAATTTTTTAATTCAATACCGCTTTTATTTACTAAATTATCCCAGCGATATGCTTCAGGAATATTTTTTTCTACACCTGTTTCTTTTGCCATTTTCAAAAATAAAATATAAGTGAGTTCTGTTACATATTGATGATAAGTTATACCGTCATCTCTTAGTACATTACATAAATTCCAAAGTTTTGCTACTATCTCTTGTGTGTTCAAGCTATTTTTCCTCCATCTTCATATAAATATTGGTTTAATTCTACTATAATTTCTGCTAAATGTCCGCCAAATTTTTTATCAATAGTTTTAAAACCACCTTTTTTTACAAATCTTGTATCTGTATCAAAGGTTTCTTTATTAATTACAGACTCATGCAATAAATATTTCTCTATGCTTTTCAAGAAAGTTTCTTCACTTACAGAAAAATAATGATTTGCTTTCAATTTTTCCATAGCCTTTTTTATACGTTCTTCATGACTAACTCTAGCACTGCCAAGTATACATTGACGAATTATACTGATGATATCTGCTGTTATCTCTTGATTAGTCATTTGGTTTAAAGCTGTATTTAAATGTGTTTGACTAAAACCATTACTATCTAGTTTTAAGCATAATCTTTTTAAATCTTCACGTTTTAAATCGCTAGGTTTTGTACAGATTAATTTCAAAGCCATTATTTCATTCATATTATCTTTTAAATATTGGGTGAAGCTTTCTATATAATCTTGTGGTTTTTGCGTATTTCCATAATCTCTAGTGTGAGATACTACTTCATCTTCACCCTCATAAATAATGCGAGTCTTGCCATGACAAACATCTTTTTCTTGTAAAAAAGTAAAATAGCTTTCATGCTCTTGTATATAAGAGCTAATTTTTTCTACTGGCAAAGCTCTCAATTCGTCAATAAAATCAGTTGTTGATTTACCTGTCATTGTTTTGAAATCTTTTTTCTTTTTATCGCTCATAGATTGCTGTTTACGATTTAATTTACCGACTAATTGCTCTAATTGATTTTGTTTATATTTCAGTTCATCTGCTGTATATATGCCATTATCTTCTTTTATTTTATTGATGATATCTCCTATGCTGATATTAGGATTTACTACGACAGGTTTCATAGTATTTACACTGTCTAAAGCTTCATATACACCTACAGGATCATAAATCTCAAAACAAGTCTTATCAATTTGCGGACATAGACGAGTTGCCCTGCCTAACATCTGTTCAAATAAAATACGAGATTTCACTCTACGTAAAAATACTAAAGTATCTATCTTCGGCACATCAACACCTGTAGTCAATAAATCTACAGTAACAACAATGGAAGGATCTTTTTCATTTTTAAAACGACGTATATATTCTAAAATACGGTCTTTATTTCCTTGACCTGCACTAGCAGTGATTTTGATAATTGTATCACTAGGAATATTATAATCAGGGCAAATTTCTTTTAAGATTTTTACGATTAAATCTGCATGATTATCATCAACAGCGAAAATTAATACTTTTCCCTGCTTATCTTCATCTTTTTGATTATTTTTTCTACTGATACTCTCTATGATTTCGATTAAGACTTTGCGGTTAAAATCTTCGGTGATTACTTCACGATTAAATTTATCCACTTCGATATGAACTTCATCTTCTAAGCAAGCTACATTTGTTACCTCTTTTGTAGCTGTATCATAAAGTAACATATTATCGCCTTTATGATAGACTATACCTTCATTGTATAATCTTGTACGAATATTGTGCGGTACATCATGGTCTACCAAAAATCTATCATTGACAGCTTCACGATAAGAATAAGTAAATACTGGTTCGCCGAAAATTTCTGTAGTATGCAGTGCTGGTGTAGCTGTAAGCCCTATTTTGACAGCATCAAAATATTCAATGACATAGCGATATTTACTGATATAATCCTGTTGATTATTATACAAAAGTTCTTCTTCGCTCATTTGTCTATCCAAGATATAACCTCTATGAGCTTCGTCTACAATGATTAAATCAAAATCGCTAACAGACGGCATTTTATTATATTTTTCACCATCTTCATCATTTTGATACAACAATCTTTTAACCATACTTTGTACAGTTGCTATCTGTATTTTAGTTTCTCTATCTATCTGTTTATTATTTAACCCTTTTATATTATAGATTTCATCTAAAGTCATCAATTCTTCAAGCTTTACTTCACGAAAAGTTTCATAAGCTTGCTCACCTAGACTCGTTCTATCCACTAAAAATAATATGCGGTGAAATCTCTTTGTCTTTAAAAATAGATATATCATGCCTAAAATAGTACGAGTCTTTCCTGTACCTGTAGCCATAGCTAATAAAATATTTTTCTTGCCTGCTACTATAGCATCAACAGTTGCTTTTATCGCATTTACTTGGTAATATCTCAAATTCAAACCTTGCTTATCTACTAAAAAGCCTTGATTATAATTTGTTAATTCACTATTTACTTTTTCTATGTCTAATTGCAATAATTCTTGCAATCCTTCTGGAGATTTAAAACCTCTCAAAGCTACAGGATAATTTAAACTACTGCGTAAATCTCTAAACCAAATACCCGAAGCTGTTTCTATCTGTTTTAAATACGGTCTACCATTTGTCGCAAATACAAAAGGAACTTTATACTCACCATATTGACCAATTAAATATTTTTCATCAATTATAATTTGACTAGCATATTCTTTTGCTTGATAATCCATTACAGATAAAATATCTTTATCTATACTTTTAGCTTCTACTACTGCTACAAGTTTTAAACCAATAAATAACGCATAATCTACATGACCTGTAGTTTTTTTATCTGTCATTGTAGGCCATTCTGCTATTGCCATATTTACATTTTTCTGTGGTCTTGAGCCTTTGCTATAGCGAATATTTCTTGTATCTACTTGCCAACCAGCTTCTCTTAGTTGTGCATCAATGATATATCTTGTCTGTTCTTCTGTTAATTTTAATCTATCTGTTGCCGATTTTATTAAATTCAAACGTTTATCTCTTTTAATAACTTTTGCTTTAGAAGCTGTTTGCAATGCAGATTGTGTTAATTGCTGTAATTCGTTTTCTTCAATATTTGTATAATAAATATCTTCTTTTTTAGGCAAAATAAATGGTCTATGTTCATATCTATAATCTCCATAAGTTTGCATAAACCACTCACTAAGCACATAGGCAAATTCTAATAAAAGACCACAAGGCTTTTCATAATTTTCATGAACAGCTTTATTTCTTGCTTTACGCAAAGCATGTAAAATATTTTTAAGTTGTTCATCAATATAACCTTCACGAATTAAAATATTTATACGATTTACCGCTTTATCTTCTGTCGGTTTTTTTATGTTATCATATTCAAAAATTAAATTTACAACAGTTTCCCCTATCATGCCTAATTTAATTAAACAAGAATTAGGGTCTGTATATAAATATTTTTCTGCTAAATTGCCTAAATTTGCTAATACTGGAAATTTTTCTTTTAAAAAATCAAAATTACTCATAATCTATCACCATAAATTATTTTTTATACTTATAATCTTTATTATAATATTAAATTCTATCTTTTTGCACAAATAATACACCTATTTTTACATATTAAAAAATTTTTTGAAAATAGCTATATTTGACAACAATTTTAAGATATAAACTTTCTTCAAATTCATTGACTCTTGATTATAAAGCGTTATAATAATAACCGAAATAAATTTTCACGAAAAAAATTATACAACATTTTATATATATTTTTTAAAATCAGGAGGAATTTCATTATGAAAACTGTTCTTATTATTCGTGCTTTATTAGTAGCTATTGCAAGTTTCATTCTTTCCCTTTATATAAATAATCCAACAATTACTGCTTTAACTTTAGGCATTATTTATTTAGGCTTCTTAGCAAATCTCATCACTTATAGACTTATTACTAAAAGAGATGACGAAGATGAAGCATCTTATCACAGCGCACATAGTTTACAATAATATTAATAATATATTGTAGGCTATTATTATACCTCTGACATAAATACACTTATGTCTTCAAATCAAAACCTATATATTAATTAAATCTTAATCTAATGTATAATTTTTGTGGAGCTTATTATAGATTGAAAAATCTTTAATAAGCTCTTTTTTTTATGGTTACATTTCATTAATTTATTCCTTTAAAGTCAATATATTGTTAGTCAAATATTAACATAGTATAATCTTAAAATATGAAATTTATTTTAGGAGCGTTATTTTATGAAATTGAAGCAATGGATTCAAATTTTTCCCATTTTATCGGGCATAATGTGGGGTTCTGCGGGGATTTTTGTCCGAAAACTTAGCGAATTAGGTCTAAATAGTGTTTCTATTGTCGAAACTCGCATCATTGTTGCTATTATCATTATTATTGCCGGTTTACTATGCTTAGACAAAAATTTACTCAAAATCAAATTAAAGGATTTATGGATTTTTATTTGTGCTGGTATTTTTAGTATGTTAGGTCTAAATCTTTGTTATAACTTCGCCATAAATGAATTGACCTTATCCTTATCTGCTGTTTTATTGAGCCTTGCCCCTATATTCGTATTGATCTTGGCTAGTATTTTGTTCAAAGAAAAACTCACTTTGCAAAAAACCGTTTGTGCTATTTTGGCTTTGATTGGTTGTATATTATCTAGTGGCGTCTTAGAAGAAGTCGGTGCTATGAAATGGACTACCATCGGTATTATCATTGGCACTTTAGGTGCATTTTTCTACGGTACATATAGTATATTCTCCAAAATCGCCATGCTCAAAGGCTATCATTCTTTCACAGTTACAATTTATAGCTTAATGGCTGTTGGCATAGCTTTATTGCCTTTTACTGATTGGCTAAAAGTTTGGGAAATCATTCAAATTGACCCAGCGCCTATGAGTGGATTTTTATTATTACATTCTTTGCTTACTTCTGTATTACCATATATTTGCTTTACTGTAGCTTTAAATTATGTCGAAGCTGGCAAGGTTGCCATTTTAGCCTCTGGTGAACCTATAGCTGCTATGCTCTTTGGTATTTTCTTTTATCAAGAAATACCTACTGTCTTATCTTTAATCGGTCTATTCACTGTTTTATTTGCCCTAGGATTATTGACCATTCCTTTTACAAAACTAAAAAAAATCTTTAATTAAACAAAACTAATCTACAGATATATTTTTCTTATGAAATCTATATCTGTTTTTTTATTTGACAAATATCTCATCTTTCTTTAAAATGTTAACTAAAATTATAGAAAGGTTGACAATATGAGATATAAAACTTCTACACTTTGTGAAATCGCTATTTTAGTTGCTATGATTTCTATATTAGGCTCAATCAAAATTCCTAATATTATTCCTGGCATTGAATTTCAATTATCAGCTCCTTTAGCTGTAGCTATTTGTAGTGTCTTTGGTTTTAAAAAATATATCATCAGTGGCATTCTATCTAGTGTAATCTGTTTAGCTTTAGGTACACAAAATATATTAAATGTAGCTATTGCCATGCAATTTCGTCTAATCGTTGGTCTACTTTTATATTTAGCTCAAAATCATCTTTATATGATAATTTTCGCTGGCCCTATCGCTTCACTTATCGCTAGATTTAGTCTATTTTTCTTTCTAGGCAATCTTGGTGCTTTGACATTTTCCATGATTTTATTTACCATTCCTGGACTTATCTTCACTGCTATAGCTTCCCCTATTTTGGTAAATATTTTAAAGAAAATAATTCATAAAAGGAGATAATATTTATGCTCTATAGTATTCGTATGCGTTCAGCTCAAGGTGGAGCCCATGAACATGGTGGTCATCATATTTCAGGGGCTGAACGTTTGATTACAACACAAGATTTGACTACAATCACAGAAAATTTAATTCAACGAGCTTTAACTCATGAAAAAGGCAGAGCAGATTTTATTCGCCTTACTATTGAAGAAGTTAAACCTAAAGATATCATAACTATTCCCATGCTTAAGATGGAAACGTATACGGCTATTGATGTAAATGATGGACATAAAAATGCTTGTGAATTTCTAGCAAATGCAGGCATTTCTAAAATAGCCATAGATAATGCTATGTCATCTTTATTATCACTACAAGAAAATATGCGTGGTGCTATTTTAATTGATGCCACTACTGGAAAACGCTTGGATAATACAGGCATGAGAGGAATTCGCGTCAGTCGCATGGATTTTAAAGATACATTACAAGCAAAAAAACATTTTGATGAATTAGGCTATACAGACAATCATGTACAAGAAGCTCTTGTCTTAGCTAGTAAGGTTTTATCTGCTCCAAATGTCGTAGGAGAATTATGTTGGTCTGATGACCCTAATTATATTATCGGTTATGTATCTGCCAATAATATTTATCACCGTATTACTAAAATGAAACCACTACATAGCAGTCAAGGTGGTCGAGTATTTTTTGTAAAAACACCTGTAGATATCACAGCTTTGCAAAATTATCTTGAAAGACAACCCGTACTTGTAGATATTAATTTATAAATTGAAATGGAGTTTATCATGCAAGATAATTTAAATAAATATTTAACTGAAATAGAATTTTTACATCAACAGCAATTATATCGAAAACCTATAACTTATATTCCCATTTCTGCCACTAAAGTTCTAAAAGATAATGAAGAATTTTTGATGATGGCTTCTAATAATTATTTAGGGCTTACCCATCACCCACAAGTGAAAAAAGCTGCTATTGATGCTATCGAAAAATACGGCACAGGCTCTGGTGGCTCACGTTTGATATCTGGCTCTCATATTTTATTTGCCAAATTAGAACAAGCACTTGCTGAATTTAAATCTACAGAAAAGGCATTAGTCTTTAATACTGGCTATATGGCTAATGTTGGCACTATCAGTGCATTGACTAATAATAATGATTACATCATCAGCGACGAATTAAATCACGCAAGTATAATTGATGGCTGTCGACTCAGCAAAGCTAAAACTTTAATTTATCGTCATAAAAATATGACAAATTTAGAAGATATATTAAAAAATTTGCCATATTCTAATACGAAATTAATCGTTACTGATAGCGTATTTAGTATGGACGGCGATATCGCTCCTTTAGATGAAATAGCTTATTTAGCACATAAATACAATGCTTTAACTATGATTGATGATGCTCATGCTACAGGCGTCTTGGGCAAAGGTCATGGCAGTGTAGAACATTTTCACCTACAAGGAAAAATTGATATTCAATTAGGCACTTTAAGCAAAGCCCTTGCTTCCGAAGGTGGCTTTGTCGCTGGCAAAAAAATTCTTATTGAATATCTCATCAACAAGGCTCGCAGTTACATTTTTTCTACAGCATTGACACCAGCAGATATAGCAAGTAGCCTTGAAGCCTTATCCTTAATTGCTAACGATAATAGCTTAGTTGATAAATTATACGATAATATTTCCTATGTACAAGATTTATTCCAACAAAATAATATAGATATAAACTTAACGACTCCTATCGTGCCCATCATTGTGCATAGTAATAAAAAAGCTCTGCAAATAGCTCAAAAACTCTATGAAAAACACATTATTTTATCTGCTATCCGCCCACCGACAGTCCCACAAAATCAAAGTCGATTGCGTCTTGCTATATCAGTTAGTCATACACAAGAAGATTTAAATTTTGTTATCACTGAATTAATTAAATTACTTTAATATAAAAAGACCTTGATAATACATAAATTATATTATCAAGGTCTTTATTTTTATGCATCTCGTTTATTTAATCTTTTTCCTTCTTCAAGTAAAGGTTTTAAAAATTGCCCTGTGTATGAAGCTTTCACTTTCGTTATATCTTCTGGTGTTCCTTTAGCTACAATAGTACCACCGCGATTGCCACCTTCAGGACCTAAATCAATCAAATAATCTGCTGTTTTAATCACATCAAGATTATGTTCAATGACAACTACAGTATCTCCACCATCAACTAATCGCTGTAATACATCTAAAAGTTGATGAATATCTGCTGTATGCAGTCCTGTTGTCGGTTCATCTAAAATATAAAGAGTTTTGCCTGTACTTCTTCTAGCTAATTCAGAAGCTAATTTTACACGCTGTGCTTCACCGCCAGATAATGTCGTCGCTGGCTGTCCCAATTGAATATAACCAAGTCCTACATCTTGTAATACTTTCATATAGCGATAAATTTTAGGTATATTTTCAAAAAATACACAGCCTTCATCAACTGTCATATTGAGTACATCAGATATTGTTTTTCCTTTATATTTTACTTCTAAAGTTTCACGATTATATCTCGCTCCCTTACAAACTTCACATGGAACATATACATCTGGTAAAAAGTGCATTTCGATTTTTATAATGCCATCACCATGACAAGCTTCACAACGTCCACCTTTGACGTTGAAACTAAAACGACCAGGTTTATATCCTCTTATCTTCGCTTCATTAGTTTGACTGAATAATTCACGAATGCTATCAAATACACCTGTATATGTCGCAGGATTAGAGCGAGGTGTTCTACCTATTGGCGATTGGTCAATATTGATGATTTTGTCTATATTTTCAATGCCTTTTATCTCTTTATGTTTACCTGGTTTTCCTTTTATTGTATATAATTTACTTGCTAAACCTTTATACAATATTTCATTTACCAAAGTAGATTTTCCAGAACCAGAAACACCTGTTACTACAGTAAATACACCTAATGGAAATTTTACATTTATATTTTTTAAATTATTTTCTTTAGCGCCGACAACTTCGATAAAATTGCCATTGCCTTTTCTTCGCTCTTTTGGTACTGGTATATATTTTCTACGACTTAAATATTGCCCTGTTATTGAATTTAAATTTTGCTTGATTTCTTCAACAGTTCCTTGAGCTACTACTTCACCGCCACCAGCTCCTGCTTTTGGCCCTATATCAATAATACAATCTGCTGCATACATAGTATCTTCATCATGTTCTACCACAATCAAAGTATTTCCTAAATCACGAAGATGTTTTAATGTAGCTAATAATCTATTATTATCTCTTTGATGAAGTCCTATACTAGGTTCATCTAAAATATATAATACACCGACTAAACCTGAACCAATCTGTGTAGCTAAGCGAATACGCTGAGCTTCCCCACCAGATAAAGTGCCTGCTGCTCTAGATAATGTTAAATATTCTAACCCTACATCTAGTAAAAAGCCTAATCTAGCATGAAGTTCTTTCATGATCTGTTTAGCAATGATTTCTTCACGCTCAGTGAATTTTAGATTTTTGAAAAATTCACTAGCTTCAGCGATAGTCATATCTGTTACTTGTTTTATATTTTTATCGCCAATAGTGATGGACAATACTTCTGGTTTTAACCTTGCCCCTTTACATTTTGGACATGGTGTAGTGCTCATATATGCTTCATATGATTCTCGCATTATATCTGAATTAGTTTCTTTATAACGACGCTCAAGCATAGGCATTACACCTTCAAATGGTGAAAAATACTCTTTATATTCATCATACATATTCACATATGAATAATTAAATCTTTCCTCACCTGAACCATTTATCAAATACTCTTGAATATTTTTATCGATTTCATTCCATGGAGTATTTAAAGTATAACCATATTTTTTTAATACAGCTTCAATCTGTACCATAGCATAAGAAGCTGGATTTTTAGATAATGGTGCAAATAAACCTTCTGCTGGACTTAAATTTTTATTTGGCATTACTAAATCAATATCAAATTGTTGATGACTGCCAAGTCCACTACATTCAGGACAAGCCCCATATGGACTATTGAAAGAAAACATACGTGGAGCAATCTCTGGCAGACTGATACCACAATCTATACAAGCAAAATTTTGACTAAACATCAATAATTCACCATCAACTACTTGTATATAGACAATTCCTTCACCTATATCTAAAGCAGTTTCAAGTGAATCTGCTAAACGTTGTTCAATGCCTTCACGCACAATCAAGCGGTCGATTACCACTTCAATTGTATGTTTTTTATTTTTTTCTAAATTGATTTCTTCATTAATATCTATAACTTCGCCATCAATGCGTACACGCACATAACCCTCTTTGCGAATTTGTTCCAATACTTTTTTATGTTCGCCTTTTTTCCCACGAATGATTTGTGCCATGATCAATAATTTACTGCGTTCTGGCAAACTCATGATATTATCTACCATTTGGTCTACTGTCTGCTGAGTGATAGGTTTACCACATTTTGGACAATGAGGTTTTCCCACTCTAGCAAATAATAAACGCAAATAATCGTAAATCTCGGTAACTGTTCCCACTGTAGAACGAGGATTATGACTTGTTGTCTTTTGGTCAATAGATATAGCTGGAGATAGTCCTTCTATATAATCGACATCTGGTTTATCCATCTGCCCCAAAAATTGTCTAGCATATGCAGATAAAGACTCTACATAACGACGTTGACCTTCGGCATATATCGTATCAAAAGCTAATGAAGATTTTCCACTGCCACTCAATCCTGTTACTACTACTAATTTATCACGAGGAATTTTTACATCTATATTTTTTAAATTATGAGCTCTTGCTCCTTTTACTGTTATAAAATCAGACAAAATATATCCTCCTTATTTATATTATTATC
>ULYX01047507.1_pt1 | contig 13120 bp, 11 predicted proteins | sample 1962591 | NCBI WGS metagenome assembly ULYX01 (sample SAMEA4835874, study PRJEB28245) | human gut metagenome | biome: gut microbiome; material: fecal sample | place: Denmark | collected 2008
GGGGTGCTCTGTCAAAGGCCATGTGGGTTCGTCAGCGCGGAGGCCGTGCCGTACCGAACCGAAGGAAACTCCACCCGGGTGAAATTGTCCTTCTACTATTACTTAGAGACAAATTGCAAAATCGGAAGGTCCAAAATTGTAAACTTTTTGTAAACGCAGAAAGAGTGGTGAGCTCATGTCTTTCAAGGATACCCAGTCTTACAAAGAACTGCAGTCTGACTGGCGCTGGATACACTCTATGGACCCGGAAGCTGCCGCTGCCGCAGACCAGTGGGTGAAGGAGCATCCGGAGGAGTGGAAGGAACTGGAGCACATGCTCTACTACAGCGAAGCCAACTTTCACAAGCGAGTTGCGCCGGATACTCTGGAAGATGTGGATATCAAACAGCCTCGATCTTACAATCCGGAAGCGTTCCTGCCGGAGGAAGTGCGCAACGCGATCTACGATGATATGCGCTGGTTTGACCGGGCGAAGTATCTGCCAGAGGGATCTGATGAAGACCCGCTCATGTATGTGCGCAAAGAAATTGACGAGGGACTGCGTGAGCTGACTGAACTACAGCGGGAGGTTCTGTTCCGCACCGTCATCAACGGCGAGTCCACCGAATCCGTCGCACAGGACAAACAGTGCTCGTCCAGAAACATCCGGGAGATCCGCGCCCGTGCGCTTCGACAGATACGGGCCAAAATCAAAAGACGTGAAGGCTACGGCAGACCCGACGTTGCCATCATTATTTTGCTGTTTATGCTGCTTGTTGGTGTTCCGCTTGTTTGCTGGGGAGAACAGCTTTGGACCGCATATCCCTGGCTGGAGCCTGTGACTGCAGTGCTTAGCGCATTGGTTATGGCGGTCATGTTCCAAGATTCCCTTCGCAGAGAAGCAGAAAGGCTGCTGCGCCAGCATTGGGCCAGCCTGAATGGGGCGCAGAAAAAAGAATGACTATGAAAGAGGGAGTGAAGCACTTGCGGTGCTTCACTCCCTCTAACTATGCTTTTTACTCAGTTGAAGCTGCATCAGGATTCTCGTAAGGTTTACCATCCTTGTTATAGGTCAAATTAAATACAAGATCAGACAGCCATTTCTTAAACGAAGGATTATCCTGGAACTGCTTAAACAATTCCATATTGTCCGCCATAATCGAAAAGATGACCTGTTGCAACGCACGTTCGCTTTCCAAGCGCGCACTCTGCTCATCAGAGTTTCTCATGGCATTCTGATATTTTTCGTCCTTAGAGACCATGGCCGGTATCTCAAGGATCTGCCGCCGCACGTTATCCGCATCATTCCAATTGATGTTACCAAACATATCATTGAAATTGGAGAGAATGACAGACAACAAATCCATTTCCGGTTCAACGATATGCCCAACCTTTCCCGCCGGTACGGGAGCCACCTCCGTATCGGCATCTTCCAGGCGAATGGACATGACCTCACGCGCCTCGTTGCGGTAACTTTCGAGGTCGATCGTTTCAAGAATCCCCTGCGAAAGATCGTCCTCTCGCGGAGATGGCAGCTTTGGTATCAGCAAATTAAGAAAGATGGACAACCGTTCCCAGTCTGCGTTACCATACGGCAAAATCGCTCCGAGAAAGCCATAAGTACGCACGAACGCCTTTGCTGCGCTCTTAAATCTAATCTGGTCATCCGTGTCAAGCTGCTTGTAAACGGCAGTGCAGGCATCTAATGTGGGATCAAGTTTGTCGCGATCCGCTCCGTCCAGGTACAAATTGACAAGCCGCTCGACATCTTCGTTGGAGAACACCTGGTATTCCTCCATTGTTGCAACCAGGTCGTATAGCTTGTTCGGATCGGTTTCGCCGGACAGAATCGTGGTGCGGTAATATCGCGAAAATGATTCCTGAATCATCTCCGGTTTGTTGGCAAAGTCCAAGACGAAGGTATCGTACTTTTTCGGGCAGCAGCGGTTCAAGCGGGAGAGCGTCTGTACCGCCTTGATGTCATAGAGCATCTTGTCCACATACATGGTGTGGAGCAGCGGCTCATCAAAGCCCGTCTGGAACATATCCGCAACGATGAGAATGCGATACGGGTCTTTTTTGAACTCCTTCGGTATCTTGGCATCCGGGAAGCCGTTCAGCCCTGCCGATGTCAGCGGCGGTTCCTGCCCTTGATACTTGTTCTCGCCGGAAAAGGCGATGATCGTCTTATATGGACTGCGCCTGTCCGCAAGGCATTTATTGATGGCGTAATAATATTCGATACAGCGAGGAATGCTGGAGGTCACGACCATAGCGCGAGCCTGCCCGCCGATTTTTCCTTTGGCAATGACTTGTTCGTGGAAGTGGTCTACCATCATAGCCGCTTTCTTGGCTATGGTATAGCTGTCGCTTTCTACAAAGCTGCGCAGCTTCTTCTGCGCCCGCTTCTTATCGAACATCGGGTCATCCTCGACGGTCTTCATCAGCTTATAGAAGCTGTCGATAGGCGTATAGTATTGCAGCACATCCAGAATGAACCCTTCTTGGATTGCCTGTTTCATCGTATAAACATGGAAAGGTCTGTGCTTAATATCGTCACCGTCCTGATACGGAACGCCGAATGTTTCCAGCGTTTTATTCTTCGGGGTTGCGGTAAACGCAAAGTAGCTGGCATTGTTCAGCAGTTTGCGCCCTTCCATCATGGCGTTGATCTTATCCTCGTTATCCATCTCGTCGTCAGAAGCAAGCCCTGAAAGTGCAAGGTTCATCTGCGCAGAGTTTCTTCCGCTCTGTCCGGAATGAGCCTCATCGATGATAATGGCGAAATGGTTATCCTTGTGTTCTGCTCCAATCTGTGGAACGATGTACGGGAACTTCTCAATCGTGGTCACGATAATACGCTTTCCATCTGTAATGGCTTTCGTAAGATCGCCGGAGTGCTCCGCCCATGCGACCGTGTTGCCGACCTGCATGAACTGCTTGATCGTATCCCGAATCTGCTTGTCGAGAATCCGGCGGTCGGTGACTACGATAACGGAATCCAGCATCGGACGACCGTCCTGTTCAAGCCCAATCAGTTGATGAGCAAGCCAAGCGATAGAGTTGGATTTGCCGCTGCCTGCGCTGTGCTGAATAAGATACTTTTTTCCGACACCATTTGTTTTCACATCGGCAAGCAGCTTCGTTACAACATCGAGCTGATGGTAGCGGGGGAAAAGCTGCTTTTCCTTTTTCTTTTTGGTGTCCTCGTCCACCTCGACAACGACCTGCGCGTAGTTTTCTATAATCAGCGTCAGTTTTTCCTTGGTGAGAATATCCTTCCAAAGATAATCGGTCATAAGGCCGTCTGGATTCGGCGGGTTACCTGCTCCATCATTGTATCCCTTGTCAAATGGCAGAAACCAGCTGTCTTGTCTGGCAAGTTTCGTGCAGAACTTGACACGGGCATCGTCTACGGCAAAATGCACCATGCAGCGTTTGAAGGTAAAAAGCGACTCGCGCGGATCGCGGTCATCTTTGTACTGCTGCACAGCATCGTCTACATTCTGCTTTGTAAGTTGGTTTTTCAACTCAAAGGTGATAACAGGCAGACCGTTTATAAAAACGCACATATCAAGGGCCAGCTTCCCGGCATCCTGTGCATAGCGGAGCTGACGAGTCACGCTGAAAATGTTCTTTTCAAACATCTCCCGTGCCTTGGCATTGTTCTCGGTCGGCGTTAGATAAAACATGATGAGGTCGACCGGATACACCTTGATGCCGTTACGCAGCACATCAATGATACCGCGCTTTGCAATTTCGCCTTGCAGGCGGTTCAGGAACTGGCGCTTTTTCTGCTCGGACTTGAACACGCCCAGCTTGTCCATTTGCGACCGCTGTGTATCTTGCAGAAAGCGGAACAGACGAGTCTCATCTATGGCATACTCTTTATTGTAATCGGCGTTGGAGCCTTCCTCATAGCCGTTGTGCTCAACAAGCCATTTTACGATAAGCGTTTCAAGTCCGCTTTCTTTGGTGTTGGTAAACATAATCACACCCCCCATTTTACAAGTTCATTCCAGCGATAAAATCATGAATATTGGTGTACACTACATCATTCAAATCGGGATATGTTTCCAGAACTGCATTTACCCATTCTGGGCCATGACCACCTACCGTCTTAATAAAGCATTCCAATTCACCGACAGGAACGAGGTGTATCCCCGCTTCGCACAAGGCAGAATTCAGTCGTCCATATGCTGCGGTTGCATCTCCTGCGGGCAGTGATCTAAATCCAGATGTTTTCAAAACCTTCCATTTTGACTCTGTGCTTATTACATTACGGATCTCACTAATCTCTCCGCCAGAAAGGTCTTTGGTTGTTGATCCATCCAGTATGCGTGTGATTTCTGATTTCGCAACGCTGCGGACAACAGACTCTTTTGCGCTATGAAGATTCGAAATTATTATTTTGTAATCTGTGCTTACTGAAGTCCAAGCTACTCCAAAAGCTTCAACAATGCCTTTGAAGACAGACTCATCATTCAAGACATCAATATCCGGGACTAATCTTATGCTAATATTAAGAGAACGTAGTGCTTTTACTATCTTAGCCATACGGTGTTTGCCACCGCAATGAATAAATAATGTTTCTGAATATTTCCCTTGCTTTTGCTTTATATGGTTTTCGATGATTGAGTACATTTTGCAATCTGAGTCACTCTCGCATAGCACCACAGTTTGGTGAAACAGGCTGGTCATTATATTAGAATATTTCAGAAGCGGATCTGACCAGATTTCCTGGAATTTCTGATTTTCCAATAGAGAAAACGCATTTGTGTCACCATTTCTGGTTATCCGTATGATTTTTATGCGTTCGGGACTGGCATCCAATAAGCCCTTTATTATTTCTTCACTATGGGTCGAAATAAATGCTTGCTGTTGATCACCAAGAGTTTCTCCAATAATTTGCCCCATAATACGAGCCTGGGGTGGATGGAGGAATGACTCTGGTTCATCAATCAAATATGTACAGAAATAATCGAGCATAAGGTACAGGAGAATACCCGTGAAACTTTTTATTCCATCACCCTGATTTTGAACTTGCTTATACTCGTTCAATATTGCGGCATATGCTTCTTGGCGCACTTGCTCATCTTCGAATTCCCCTTCTAATTTAACCGGTTCACCAATACACAAAGGGATTTGACCGCCAAATTGTGTATTGGGAATCACTTCTGTACCAAAGGCTTTTTTGAAATTTGAAGCCAACCACTTTCTGTAACGCGGCTCAAATGCGGCATAATGGATAGGGTGCTGTTTATCTGCATTTCGTGCAATAGAAGAGGCAGCATTACATATGCTTAATCGGGCTTCGGTATGTAAATTAGCAACAAATAAATCTCGGAAATCTCCAAAGCAAGGCTCATTGGGGAAATTTTGCGCTGTAGTATCCCAATAGTTGATGCTGTGCCCCATAAAGCTGTAAGTAGTATAGCGACCCTGTTTTTTGCCAACAGAAACAGAGTCCAGCAAAGATTCAAAAGGGAGATTGCTTTTAGTTATTATTACATTGGATATCACAACCGATGGCAATTTCTTACCGGTTAAAGTATAAATATCTTTCAACGACTGACTTTTTCCTGCATTATTAGGGCCGACAAAAACGACAATATCATTGCGGTTTATTTGAACTTTTTCGCCAGTATTAAACTCCAATTCGGAAATATAGCCGCCCGCCTTTTCAACAGTCATTACTCCGCACCCTCCTGTTCCTCAATTTCTTCTTCGCCGCCGCCCTCGTTCTCCGTATCAGTGTATTCATCCACAAACTCGTATTCCGGGATATCGATGCCACGGACATCGATTTTGCCAGTGACGGTATCAGCAATAATCTTGTTCTTATATTCTTCCAGCACAGCAACTTCTTCTGTCAGTTTTTTTATCGTATCATCAAACTTATTGTTTAAACCATCTAAATACTCAACAATTTCCATTTGTTCTTTTTTTGAAGGAATTGGTACAACAACACGTTTTAGCGCAGACCAGTAGAGGTTTCTTTGTATAGAGCCAACCCCACGCGAGATTACCAAATATTGGTCAACCATGCAACGAGACCGAAATAAGTAGTTTGCATAATGACTATCAAGGGTATTGTCCAATGAAAGCACAATATATGCCGGACTAACAATCCCAGAATGAAACGAAACGCCTACCGAACCACGCCACGCTTGCTGATTATTCAGAACGAAATCTCCGGGATCAACACGCTGATAGTTGGTCAAGTCCTTGCTTGTTGCGTTAGTTCGTTTCTCCTCTCTTTCAACAAATGGAACCACGCCAGCATCAAGATAGACTGACATTAGTGGCAAATCTATGCAATTGTTAATAGACTTAACCTGTGCAATTGCATATAGCGGAACTGTGTACCATCTTTGTGGAATATCTCCCAACCACTTAACGCCACTATACTTCATGGGCGCATCTGCTGTCAGCCCGCGAGTGATCGCATGGCTTACCATTGACCGCTTCAGCGCATCAATTGCTTTGATTTCTTTTTTCTTGATATTGATCAGCTTATTGATGTTTGAAACCTTCCAGTCCAGAAAGCGCACAATCTGATCCTGCTCCTCGCGGGGCGGGACGGGCAACAGAATTGATTTCATCTCACTATATCTTGTCGTCCATAAATCTGCTACAATTCCACGCCCATTGCGGTAGTATTCCTCAGAGAACGGCTGACTTCTTAGCAGATAATGAACATATCTTTCGCTCAAGCCCTTTCTTGGAGTTAGTACAATATTGATTAAAGAAACGGATCCATCCAATTTCGCTACACCGCATGAACCTTTTCTGTCAGAGCGACTGTTGATAACGAAATCCCCAGCACATACGAGTTTTCGATTATCACCAGCATCTGTTTTGACCGCCGTAGCCAATTGTGAAACAACACCTATCCGTGCAACAGAAAGTGGTGCGTAGTCCTTATCGGAAACTTTTGATTTGCGTTCAGAAAACAATGCGCCTATTTTCGTGCATTGCCAATGTGATGGGAGTTCATCCAGCCAAGCTGCCTGAGCAGGTGTGTAGTCTGCATATTTTTGCATATTATCTGACGCCTCCCATTATCTCCGCCAACAATCCGTCAGCTTCCTGCTCAAGAGAGGAAAGGTTACTCAAAATATCACTCATGTCCCGCAGCTCCACGGGCTTGTAAAAATACTTCGTAAAGCTGATTTCATAGCCAATCTGTGTTTTCTTCTCATCCACCCATGCGTCCGGCGTGTAGGTCAGAACCTCGTTTTTCATAAAGGCATCAACGCCGCCCTCATAGGTGAAGGGGATGTTCTCCGTGTCGCGCAGATCAACATCCGGTTCACCCTCGATTGGCTGCGCGGCCGGGTCTTTCTCCGTGATAAAGGGGCGTACCTTTTTCAATGCGGCGGCTTTCAGCTTGGTAGCCTTGGCAAAAGCGGTCCAATCATCCAACGGTGCGGTTTTCGCAGCTTTTTCAATAGCTACGATCACGCTGTCGTATTCATCCGACTTCTTGAATGTATCCGCCGGAATTGCTCTGTCAGGATACACGCGCAGACGCAGCGGTCGCTCCACCGTCACATTCCAATAACCGAAGTCCTCGTTGTTCAGAATTATGCTGACTTCGCTTTCCTCCATTGCAAGGAACATGCGAACGATCTCCTTGCGGATTTCTTCGGTAAATTCGCAGTTCTTCTTGCCCATATTCTTGCGCAGTGCCGACTTCATCGCCGTTGCGTCGATAAGCTGAATTTTACCCTTGCGGCGATCCTCCTTCTTATTGGAAAGCACCCAAATGAATGTGCCGATGCCCGTGTTGTAAAACATATTCTCCGGAACGGCGATAATAGCTTCCACCAGATCGTTCTCGATCATATAACGTCGGGCATTACTCTCGCCGCTTCCCGCATCGCCCGTGAAGATGGACGAACCGTTATGTACCTCTGCAATGCGGCTGCCGAGGGGCGTATCTTTCTTCATCTTCGCTACATTGTTCAGCAGGAAGAGAAGCTGACCGTCGCTCGTGCGCGGGATCATTGTAAGCTGCTCACCGCCGTCCAGATAAGCGTTGAAACGGCTGTCGAGGATTTCTTTTTTGCCACCCATCTTCTCGGCATCGGTTTTCCAACTCTTTCCGTAAGGCGGATTCGAAAGCATAAAGTCAAACTGCCGTGTAGCATTGCCGTCCAAAGACAGCGTTGAGCCGTAACTGATATGTTCTGCCTGGTCGCCGTCACCCTTGAGTAACATATCTGCCTTACAGATGGCGTAAGTTTCCGGGTTGATTTCTTGTCCGAAAAGGTGGATAGATACATTTTTGCCGCGCCGTGCTGCCAATGTGGTAAGACGATCCTGTGCAACGGTGAGCATGCCACCTGTTCCGCAGGCTCCGTCATAGCAGGAGTAAGTAGCGTCCTTGATTTGATCCGCAATCGGCATAAAGATAAGGTCTGCCATCAGCTCAACAACATCACGGGGCGTCCAGTGTTCGCCGGCTTCCTCGTTATTTTCCTCGTTGAACTTACGGATCAGTTCCTCAAAAATCGTACCCATACCATGGTTGTCCAGACCCGGATGCTTGAGAATGGTCTTTTCTTCATCCTTGTACACTGGGTTCGGACTGAGGTTGATGTCCGAAGATATAAATTTTTCAATGACTGCGCCGAGGATGTCTGCCTCGATCATAGTGTCGATCTGATTGCGGAACTTGAACTTCTCCAGGATCTCCTGCACATTCGGAGAGAAGCCGTCAAGATATGCTTCAAAATCCGTTTTTAAGGTCTGCTTTTTCGCACGGCTGGTAAGGTCACGTAGACGGAACGGCGACGCATTGCAAAAAGCCTGCCCTGCCACATTGCATAGCGCAGGCCACTGGTTATCGATACCTGCCGCATCCAACTTTTTCTTCATATCCAGGACAGACTCTTTGCTATCCTCCAAAAGAGCATCCAAACGACGGATGACCGTCATCGGCAGGATCACATCACGGTACTTGCCGCGCACATAAACATCACGCAGGCAGTCGTCTGCGATACCCCATATAAAACTAACTATTTGATTATGCACCTGATTGTCCATATTTCTTCGTTTCCTTTCTCGCTGTAATAAGGCACCAATGATCATATCCTGAATGGTATCTTACTAAAGTTTCTACCCGTTATTCTGGACTATTAAGATTTCAGCTTATAAGTTCTGTTTCGATTTCCGCCTTCGGCTACGACAATTTCCTCCGCAGTCAGTTCAGAGAGGAGTTTCTTGGCTCGTGTACTTTTGACTCCAAGGAGCTCTGCAATATCGGCACTTCTGGCCGAAATATGATCAGTAAGGTATGCAACGATTTCTTCTTTCTGCCGCGCAGATTTTACCGTCGCTTTTTTATCGTCACTTTTTATCGCCGTTTTTTTATCGTCACTCTTGGAGAATAAGAGCGTTAATGTTGTCCGCTCTGGCTCCAGTTGCTCTGTAATCTCCGGAGTTGTCCAATTTTGCTCGCGCCAGACGCGGAAGATATTCGGAATGCCGCTACCAGCACGCTCACCAATATCAATCAGGTTGAACATTTTCAGCATCGCACCGTTCCGCGGGTCGGATACACCGCCGCTTTTCGCCGCGTCCACCTCAATACGGAAGCTGCCAGGATTGGACATGGTGATGCTGTCCCGCTTTTTAATAATGACCAGTCCCTGCCTGCCATAATAATCGGCATGAACCAGGCAATTTGCCAACGCCTCGCGCAGTGCTTTATGCACATCTGTATCGTCCACTCTGGTACCGCCCTCCATTTTGAAGGGCACTTTGATGTCCTGAATCAGCTTGTTGTAGACCCGGAAATAGAAGTCATACACATTACCGCTCCAATCGCCAGAGGAGGAAATGATACGATCTGTCCAACGGGTATCGGCATCATACTGCTCCTGATAGTCCAGAAAGAATGCGTTGAATTCCCGCACAATATCGTACTCGTTGCCAAACATGAGAAGTCCGGCAGAGGTGGGATGCTTCTTTCCGTCAGAGCCGATGCCCACGGCACCCAGCTTCAGAAGGAAATCTTCATCCTCCAACGCTTCCCACACATGGCCGGGTCGAGAAAGACGCATTCTCTGACGGTAGCTGCGGATGCTCTCCTGGTTGAACACCGTCAAGTCCATTTCGTTCAGAACCAGCATATCCTGCGTCTTTACCGATGCGTCGCGCACCATAGCCTGATATTCCTCCTTGGTGCAGCGATAGTCGCCCTCACCGTTACGGCGGTATGTGCAGAGCGGATTGCCGTCCACATACACCGGTTTATAGGAACGCTCGGCACGGGGGACATTGATGACCACGATATGATCGCCATCGACCTCTTGCACAAATACATCTTTGGATGACAGCACATTCACGCTGGTCTTGTTGGGATTATTGGCGATGTCCCAGAACTCCTTGATAAGTCTGTCCGAATCGGGCAGATCCACTGTGTGCAAGGATTTATCTGCCCATTCTTCCACTCCCAACAGGATAATGCCGCCGTGGGTATTGGCGAAGGCAGAGTAGGTTTCCCAAATGCTTTTGGGCAGACCGCCAAGGGCTTTCTTCGCCTCAATGCGGTTGTTCTCCCGATATTGCTCGATTTTGGAAAAGTCAATCATGATTTTCCTCCTTTACGAGCTCGATGATATCGCAGAAATCACAGTCCAGAACTTCGCAAATCTTCGTTAAGATTTCCGTACTGACATGCTGGTTCTTGCCCAGCTTGGCAAGGGCGGTGGTGGACATACCGGTAGCCAGACGCAGATCCTTCTTTTTCATGTTTTTATCGATTAGGAGCTTCCAGAGCTTATTATAACAAATCGTCATCGTAACACCTCGTGTCAGAGTATATACTAATACAGGTTAATTCTAACACAACAGCTTCAATTTGTCTATTGAAAATCCAGTTTTCAGATCTGAACTCCCATTTTCGAAGTGCAGATTTCAAATCAAGTCAATATGCAAAAGGCCGCAGAAGCGTCCGGGTTCGCTCCTGCGGTTATTTCATTGTTTATGCGGCGCAATTTTTGAGGTCAGCCCATAATGCCGATTTTGTTGCCATTCTCGTACATATCCTCGGCGTACTCGACATGGTTGGGTCCCTGGCTTTCTATCCAGCCGAAGCCAGGAACATAGACCATATCCGCCAGTTCGTTATCGTTAGCTATTGGCTCCGGTGCCGATTTAGGTTCAGGTTGCGCAGGCTGTACCGGGATGGAATCTGTCTGCGTAGGAGGTACATATTCTTGTTCTGTCTCGGCTTCATCTTCTATTTCCGGTACAGGGATGGGCAACTCCTCGGCGGCTACTTCCGGGGCTGATTCAGCTTCCAGCATTTCCGATTCTTTCTTTTCTGTTACCACTGGCAGCACCGGTTTCTCTGCTTCCGGAAGTGTCGGCCGTGGAGTGGTCACGGCGGTCTTTTCGCTCGGCGCGGGTATTTTCTCGACCTTTTCGGTCTGTGGCCACACAGCGGCACACAGGGCGAGACAGGCGGTGATTGCAGTAGTAACGATGAATCTCCTTTTCATTTCATTCATTCTCCTCCCAATGTAAATTTTCTTATGCCCTGCGGCGTTTCACCAGGGTGCATGAATTCGTTTGTGTCATCTTCGACTAACATAGAAATTATCAGAGCTGTCTCAAGCCCGTCAATAAAGCTATCAAGGTCTGCATCGCTATTGAGAAAATTCTTGTCTTCCGCAATTTGAAGCAGGTTTTGTCGTTCGATAGCCACCATCATTTTCACCATCGCATGATACCGCTCCACATTTTCTTTCTTTTTTTCAGGATCGGTCTGCGGTTTGTGAAATCGATCATACACCGCTCGCCATAGTTTATCACTCATGTAGTTTCCTCCTTATGATGTTCCTTTTGAGATATGAAACGAGCACCCAGTCTCCCGGTTTGGCAGGAGGCTAAGCGCTCGTTTTCACAATTATTCAGTTCTGCGGACAGCTTCCACGCCAGTGTAAATCCTGAGATGAAGCTGCAGTCGTACAACTCTTTGAGTAATCTATATTTCATGGGCTTCGCCTCCTTTTGACACAAACATATACCACACCTTTTGCGGAATAGCTATCAGAATTTCAGAAGAGTATCCAGAACATTTGCCGCCTGCTGAAGCTCGCCCTGAGTGGCTTCGTTTGGTATATCTTCATCCTTTTGCACCTTGTGCGGCAGATAAGGTTCATAGTTCTGCCGGGTTATCGATGGCCGGTAATGTCCCAACATCCGCGCCAGCTCCTTGGTTTCCATGCCGTTCCGCAGAGATAGGACGGCGCAGGTGTGCCGGAGATCTGTGAATCGGATGCGGTCAAGCCCCGCTTCCTTGATGATCTCGTTATGCATCCGGCGCACCATCTGCGGCGAGTAGGATTTCAGCGTGGCCGGATGCATAAACATGAGCAGGCTGCTGGGGTGCTTGCTGCGCTCCATGATGAGAAGGTCGACCACCTCCAGGGTCAGCCTTATTGACCTCGTTTGGCTACCGTACTCCACCAGCTCACGCCGTTCCACGGCACGGTTTTCCGCAACGGTCAGCGTCCGACTTTCGATATCAAGGTCACTCCATTTCAGGGCGATGAGCTCGCCTTGGCGAATGCCTGTCGTCAGCGCCAACATGAACATGGGGAGGTAGCCCAATTGCTCGGCGGCGTCCAGATAGTCCTCCATCTCCAGAGGCGTCAGCACATCGGCATTGACCTTCTTTGGCTTGGAGTAGTGGAACGCTCTGGCGGGATTATCGCTAATCAGGCCATCCCGCATGGCTTGGTCCAGGCATTGCTGAAGCAGGCGGTGGATGTGCCGCATGGTTTCTTCCCCCAAGCCAGAGCTGCCGGGTCGATGATTGCCGAAGCGGCGCCGTTCTTCCAGAAAATCTCCAATCATCTCCGATGTCAATTCAGAGAGTGGTATATCTCCCAGGCCGGGGAGGATATGGTTCTTAAATACATAGTTGTGTGCCGCATAGGTAGTCGGCCTGCTCTGATGCTTGTCATAGGTTTCCTGCCAGAAGATGATGTATTCCCGAAGCGTCATATGCCCACCTCCATGCACTGGCGCTGCAGATCCCGAAAAGCCACCCATGGGAGCCGTGCCCGTTTTAATATCTTCTTGTGCAGATAGTAGAACTCGTGGAGTTTATACTCCGCTC
>ULYX01048308.1_pt1 | contig 12850 bp, 6 predicted proteins | sample 1962591 | NCBI WGS metagenome assembly ULYX01 (sample SAMEA4835874, study PRJEB28245) | human gut metagenome | biome: gut microbiome; material: fecal sample | place: Denmark | collected 2008
GTAGTTGTTGAAGAACGGTGTATGACGGCCACCCTCGTCTTTTGTCAGTACGTAAACCTGAGCTGTGAATTTTGTATGGCATGTTACTGTACCTGGTTTTGTAAGAACCTGACCTCTTTCGATGTCCTCTCTCTTAATACCACGAAGTAATGCACCGATGTTGTCACCAGCCTGAGCCTCGTCTAACAGTTTACGGAACATCTCGATACCAGTAACAGTTGTTTTCTGAATCTCCTCTTTGATACCAACGATTTCAACTTCCTCGTTGATGTGAAGAGTACCACGCTCTACTCTACCTGTAGCAACTGTACCACGACCTGTGATTGTGAATACATCCTCTACTGGCATAAGGAATGGCTGATCTGTTGCACGCTGCGGATCCGGAATATACTCATCAACTGTGTCCATGAGTTCCATGATCTTGTCGCCCCACTCGCCCATCGGATCTTCAAGAGCTTTTAAAGCAGATCCTTTGATGATCGGGCAGTCTGTGAAGTCATACTCTTCCAGAACTTCTGTGATCTCCATCTCTACTAACTCAAGCAGCTCCTCATCGTCTACCATATCACATTTGTTCATGAATACAACGATGTAAGGAACACCTACCTGACGGGAAAGAAGGATGTGCTCTTTTGTCTGAGCCATAACACCGTCAGTAGCAGCTACTACAAGGATAGCACCATCCATCTGAGCAGCACCAGTGATCATGTTTTTAACGTAGTCAGCATGACCTGGGCAGTCAACGTGTGCATAGTGACGTTTTGCTGTCTGATACTCAACGTGAGCTGTAGAAATTGTGATACCACGCTCTCTCTCTTCCGGAGCTTTATCGATATTCTCGAAATCTACTTTCTCGTTTCCTTCTACTCTCTCAGCTAATACTTTAGTGATAGCAGCTGTTAAAGTTGTTTTACCGTGATCAACGTGTCCAATTGTACCAATGTTACAATGTGGTTTGCTTCTGTCAAATTTAGCTTTTGCCATTTTTGCGTCCTCCTTAAAATTATGCCTAAGGCATTCATAATTCTTATTGAATCTTATCACTCGATACTTCGATTATATTAAAAAGGTCAAAGTATTTCAAGTTTTATTTTGCTTTTGCGGAAATAATTTTCTCCTGAACAGACTTCGGAACTGGCTCATATTTCTCGAAGAACATTGAGTAGTTACCACGTCCCTGTGTTTTGGAACGTAAGTCTGTAGAGTAGCCAAACATTTCAGCCAGCGGTACATAACCTCTAACGATCTTTCCACCGCCAAGGTCATCCATACCTTCGATACGTCCACGACGAGAGTTAATATCACCGATTACGTCACCCATGTACTCTTCCGGCATAGTAACTTCTACTTTCATGATCGGCTCAAGAAGAACCGGGGCTGCTTTCTGCATAGCCTCTTTGAAACACATAGATCCAGCAATATGGAATGCCATCTCAGAGGAATCGACCTCATGATAAGATCCGTCGTAAACTGTAGCTTTAACACCTACAACCGGGAATCCAGCAATGATACCAGCCTTAGCTGCTTCTTCAATACCTTCTCCAACTGCCGGGATGTACTCTTTCGGAATAGCACCACCAACAACTGCGGACTCAAACTTGAATGTCTCTTCTCCGTTTGCATCCATCGGCTCGAATTTAACTTTACAGTGTCCGTACTGTCCACGTCCACCAGACTGTTTTGCATATTTGTATTCCTGATCAACAGGTTTTGTAAATGACTCTTTGTAAGCAACCTGAGGAGCACCAACGTTTGCCTCTACTTTGAACTCACGAAGCAGACGGTCAACGATGATTTCCAGATGTAACTCACCCATTCCGGCGATGATTGTCTGGCCTGTCTCAGTGTTTGTATGAGCACGGAATGTAGGATCTTCCTCTGCAAGTTTTGCAAGAGCTTCACCCATCTTGCCCTGTCCAGCTTTTGTTTTCGGCTCGATAGCAAGCTCGATAACTGGCTCTGGGAACTCCATGGACTCTAAGATTACCGGATGCTGCTCATCACAGATTGTATCACCTGTTGTAGTGATCTTGAATCCAACTGCGGCTGCGATATCACCTGAGTAAACTTTGTCCAGCTCAGTTCTCTTGTTAGCGTGCATCTGAAGGATACGTCCAACACGCTCTTTTTTATCTTTTGTTGCATTCAGTACATAGGAACCGGAATTCATTGTACCGGAGTATACACGGAAGAATGCAAGTTTTCCTACGAACGGGTCTGTCATGATTTTGAATGCAAGAGCAGAGAACGGCTCTTCATCAGAAGAATGTCTCTCTACTTCATTACCATCAAGATCAACACCCTTGATAGCAGGAATATCTGTCGGTGCCGGCATGAAATCTACAACGGCATCTAACAGTTTCTGTACACCTTTGTTTCTGTAAGCAGTACCACAGCAAACCGGTACAGCTGTACACTCACATGTAGCTTTTCTTAAAACAGCTTTTAACTGCTCAACGGACGGCTCTTCGCCTTCCAGATACATCATTGTCAGATCATCATCTAACTCACAGATTTTCTCTACTAACTCATCATGGTAAAGCTCTGCCTCATCCTGCATATCTTCCGGAATCGGCTCAATGCTGATGTCTTCACCTTTCTCATCGTTGTAGATATAAGCCTGCATCTCGAATAAGTCGATGATTCCTTTGAAGTCATCTTCTTTTCCGATCGGAAGCTGTAAGCAGATTGCGTTTTTACCTAAACGCTCACGAATCTGGTCTACTGCTCCGTAGAAGTTTGCACCAAGGATGTCCATCTTATTGATGAATGCCATACGTGGTACATTGTATGTGTCTGCCTGACGCCATACGTTCTCTGACTGAGGCTCTACACCACCCTTTGCACAGAAGACACCAACGGCGCCATCCAGTACACGAAGGGAACGCTCTACTTCTACTGTAAAGTCAACGTGACCTGGAGTATCAATGATGTTGATACGGTACTCTTTAGCACCCGGTGCAGGTTTATTTTCTTTCTGCGGTGTCCAGTGGCATGTTGTAGCAGCTGAAGTAATTGTGATACCTCTCTCCTGCTCCTGCTCCATCCAGTCCATGGTAGCAGTACCTTCGTGAGTATCACCAATTTTATAGTTAATACCAGTGTAATAAAGGATACGCTCTGTTAATGTAGTTTTACCTGCATCGATATGAGCCATGATACCAATATTTCTGGTTCTCTCAAGCGGATATTCTCTTCCTGCCATGGTGATTTCCTCCTCTTAGAATCTGAAATGGGAGAATGCTTTGTTTGCTTCTGCCATCTTGTGCATGTCTTCTTTACGTTTTACAGATGCGCCTGTATTGTTAGCTGCATCCATAATCTCATTTGCCAGTCTGTCTGCCATTGTTTTCTCTCCTCTTTTTCTGGAGAACATTGTTAACCAACGCAGTCCAAGTGTCTGACGTCTGTCCGGTCTTACTTCGATCGGTACCTGATATGTTGCACCACCGATACGTCTAGCCTTTACTTCAAGTACAGGCATAACGTTGTTCATAGCCTCTTCGAATACTTCGATAGCCGGTCTTCCGGTTTTCTCTGCAACACGATCAAAAGCTCCGTATACAATTTTCTGAGCTACACCTTTCTTACCATCTAACATGATGTTGTTGATAAGTTTTGTAACTACTACGTTATTGTACATAGGATCTGCTAAAACTTCTCTTTTCTGATTATGTCCTTTACGTGGCACGGTACTTCCCTCCTTAATCATGGTCTTGGCTTGCTGTCTTTCACAGCAGTTTCTTAATCGATTAATTCAACGGTACTCACATGTGTCTTTCTAATGTGTTCATGCTGGGAACATCTATCTTTATCTATTATCGTCGATAAAAAGAATTCCAACACTTACAATAGTTCTGTTTGTGATACTATTGGTCTTTTACAGGTCCTATTTGCCTGCTTTCGGTCTCTTAGCGCCGTATTTGGAACGAGCCTGACGTCTGTTTGCTACGCCTGCTGTATCCAGTGTTCCTCTGATGATATGGTATCTTGTACCTGGTAAGTCTTTTACACGACCACCACGGATCAGAACAACGCTATGCTCCTGTAAGTTGTGACCTTCACCCGGAATGTAGCTTGTTACTTCGATTCCGTTAGAAAGACGAACTCTGGCGATTTTTCTAAGAGCTGAGTTAGGTTTTTTCGGGGTTGCAGTCTTAACTGCTGTACAAACACCTCTCTTCAGCGGAGAAGCTGCGTCTGTAGGTTTTTTCTGTAAAGAGTTGTAACCTTTCTGTAATGCAGGTGCTGTAGATTTCTTAGCAGATGTCTGACGACCTTTTCTTACTAACTGGTTAAATGTTGGCATTCTATTCACCTCCTGTATATTTTGTAAAAAAGTTTCCTGTGCGCTTTTGTGCACACTAAAATAGTATAGTGATTGTCTAATAGCTTGTCAAGCGTATTTTTCTGATTTTTCCCAGTTTTTTCTGTTTTTATACATATACAATGTGTTGCTTCTATATAAAAAGCAGATAATGATATTGTTTTATCCAATAACAGCGGATCAAATGTTATTTATAAAGAACTTTTACAACCTCTGACAGACATTTCTAATTGCAAAAAGACGATGCCCTACGGCACCGCCTTTTCTTTATATCTTATTCTGTTACAGTCTCTTCTGCATCTGCAGCTTCTTCTGTCTCAGTCTCAACGTCGATATCTTCTGCATCAATCTCTGTCTCAACATTTTCAACAGTTTCATCGCCTGCTAACAAATCGTCGCCCAACAGATCATTTGCATCAATCTCTGCATTCTCATCAATATCAGAATCCAGACGGATAGAACGATATCTCTTCATACCTGTTCCTGCCGGAATCAGTTTACCAATGATTACGTTCTCTTTCAGACCGATCAACGGATCAATCTTACCTTTGATTGCTGCCTCTGTCAGAACTTTTGTTGTCTCCTGGAAGGATGCAGCTGACAGGAATGAGTTGGTTGCCAGGGAAGCTTTGGTAATACCAAGCAGTACCTGTTTTCCTTCTGCCGGCTCTTTTCCTTCTGTAGCCAGTCTCTCATTTTCCTCCTCATAATCAAGGAAGTCAACCATGGTTCCTGGCAGGAAATCAGAATCTCCGTTGTTCTCGATACGGATCTTCTTCAGCATCTGACGAACGATAACCTCAACGTGCTTATCATTGATTTCTACACCCTGCAGACGGTATACACGCTGAACTTCCTGAAGCATGTAATCCTGAACTGCACGAACACCTTTGATCTTCAGGATATCATGCGGATTTACACTACCTTCGGTAAGCTCATCACCAGCTTCAAGGAATGCACCATCAGTGATCTTGATTCTGGAACCGTAAGGGATGAGGTAAGCTTTTGTCTCACCTGTCTCCGGGCTTGTAACGATGATCTCACGTTTTTTCTTTGTATCTTTAATAGTAGCAACACCAGCAAACTCTGTGATGATAGCAAGTCCTTTCGGTTTTCTTGCCTCAAAAAGCTCCTCAACACGAGGAAGACCCTGTGTGATATCATCACCGGCAACACCACCGGAGTGGAAAGTACGCATTGTAAGCTGTGTACCAGGCTCACCGATAGACTGAGCAGCGATAATACCAACTGCCTCACCAACCTGTACTGCCTGACCGGTTGCCATGTTTGCACCGTAGCATTTTGCACAAACACCGACTTTAGAACGGCAGGTAAGAATTGTACGGATTTTTACTTTCTCAAGCGGTTCTCCGTTCTCATCTACACCTTTGCTCATAACCAGAGCTGCACGTTTCGGTGTGATCATATGATTTGCTGCAACAAGTACGTTTCCGTCTGCATCGTGAATATCTTCACATGCAAAACGTCCTGTGATACGCTCCTGGAGGCTCTCGATTTCCTCTTTGCCATCCATGAATGCACTTACGTACATACCAGCAGTCTCACTTCTATCTTTACAGCAATCTGTCTCACGAATGATCAGATCCTGTGAAACGTCTACCAGACGTCTTGTCAGGTATCCGGAATCGGCGGTACGAAGCGCTGTATCGGACATACCTTTACGTGCTCCATGGGCAGACATGAAGTACTCCAATACGTCAAGTCCCTCACGGAAGTTTGATTTAATCGGCAACTCGATTGTTTTACCAGTTGTATCAGCCATCAAACCACGCATACCAGCCAGCTGTTTGATCTGTTTATCAGAACCACGGGCTCCGGAGTCAGCCATCATGAAGATGTTGTTGTATTTATCAAGTCCGGATAACAGCTCATGTGTAAGCTCATCATCAGTCTCTTTCCAAGTCTCAACAACCTCTTTGTAACGCTCTTCCTCTGTGATAAGTCCACGTTTGTAGTTCTTTGTAATAAGATCTACAGTATCCTGTGCCTGTTTGATCAGTGCCGGTTTCTTCTCCGGTACTGTCATATCAGAAATAGATACGGTCATAGCAGCTCTTGTAGAGTACTTATAACCCATTGCTTTAATATCATCCAGAACTTCTGCTGTGGTTGTAGCACCATGGATGTTGATAACTTTCTCAAGGATCTGTTTCAGACCTTTTTTACCAACATGGAAATCTACTTCCAGTACCAGATCATTTTCCGGTTTGCTTCTATCTACAAATCCAAGATCCTGTGGCAAGATTTCATTGAAGATGAAACGTCCAAGTGTAGACTCAACAGTTCCTGTCTTCTCTGTGCCATCCGGCATTTTCTTTGTCACACGTACATGGATTCTGGAATGTAATTTTACATATCCGTTCTCGTATGCAAGAATTGCTTCATTCAGGTTCTTGAAGTAATGGCCTTCACCAATACTTCCCGGTCTCTCCTGTGTCAGATAGTAAATACCAAGAACCATATCCTGAGAAGGAACGGCTACCGGACCACCATCGGACGGTTTTAACAGGTTGTTCGGGGACAGCAACATGAAACGGCACTCTGCCTGTGCTTCCACAGAAAGTGGAAGATGGACAGCCATCTGGTCACCATCGAAATCGGCATTGTATGCGGTACAAACAAGCGGATGCAGCTTGATTGCTTTACCTTCTACAAGGATCGGCTCAAATGCCTGAATACCAAGTCTGTGCAGTGTAGGAGCACGGTTCAGCATAACCGGATGCTCTTTGATAACTTCTTCCAGAACGTCCCATACCTCTGTCTGAAGTTTCTCTACCATTTTCTTTGCGCTTTTAATATTATGAGCGGTTCCGTTTGCAACCAGCTCTTTCATAACAAACGGTTTGAACAGCTCGATTGCCATCTCTTTCGGCAGACCACACTGATAAATCTTTAATTCCGGTCCTACTACGATTACGGAACGTCCTGAATAGTCAACACGTTTACCAAGCAGGTTCTGACGGAAACGTCCGGATTTACCTTTCAGCATATCGGAAAGAGATTTTAATGCTCTGTTACCAGGTCCTGTAACCGGTCTTCCACGACGACCGTTATCGATCAGGGCATCTACTGCCTCCTGAAGCATACGTTTCTCATTACGAACGATGATATCCGGTGCTCCAAGCTCTAACAGTCTTCTCAGACGGTTATTACGGTTGATGATACGACGATACAGATCATTCAGATCGGATGTTGCGAAACGACCACCATCCAACTGTACCATCGGACGTAAATCTGGTGGGATAACCGGGATAACAGTCATGATCATCCACTCCGGTCTGTTACCAGACTCACGGAATGCTTCTACAACTTCCAGTCTCTTGATGATTCTTGCACGTTTCTGGCCTGTAGCAGTCTTTAATGCTGCTTTCAGTTCAACAGAATCTTTCTCAAGATCGATTGCTTCCAGAAGCTCTTTGATGGATTCTGCACCCATACCTACACGGAAGGATTTTCCGTATTTTTCGTATGCTTCCTGATATTCTGCTTCGGACAGAACCTGCTTATACTGCAGGTCTGTCTCGCCTTTGTCAAGTACGATGTAAGAAGCGAAATACAGTACTTTCTCCAGTGTTCTCGGAGAAATATCAAGGATTAATCCCATACGGCTCGGGATTCCCTTGAAGTACCAGATATGAGATACCGGAGCTGCCAGCTCAATATGTCCCATACGCTCTCTACGAACGTTAGATTTTGTAATCTCAACTCCGCATCGATCGCAGACAACGCCTTTATAGCGGATTTTTTTATACTTTCCACAATGGCATTCCCAGTCTTTGCTCGGTCCAAAAATACGTTCACAGAACAAACCGTCTTTTTCTGGTTTCAAAGTTCTATAGTTAATGGTTTCCGGTTTCTTTACTTCGCCCCGGGACCATTCCAATATTTTTTCCGGTGAAGCCAGTCCGATGCGGATGGCATCGAACGCTATGTTTGTGCCGACTTCTTTATTGTTTGTTTCTGGCATTTACAACGCTCCTTCCTCTTATTCTTCATCAAGAATGCTATCATCAAATCCGTCCATGAAATCATCTGTCTGAGCATCATTCTGATCGTCTTCTACATTTACCAGTTCTTCTTTTTCATTGAATTCCTGTTTTGAGAATCCCATCTCTCCGAAAGACTCTTTTTCTTCATAATTGAAGTTTCTGTCTCCGGAAATAATTGCGTTCAGATCTGTATTTCCATATTCGCTTGTTTCAAGCAGTTTTACTTCTTCGCCGTTCTCGTCTTCCAGTGTCACATCCAGACCAAGTGACTGTAACTCTTTCAACAGTACCTTGAAGGACTCCGGAATACCAGGCTCAGGAATATTATCACCTTTGATAATTGCTTCGTAAGTTTTTACACGTCCGATCACATCATCAGATTTTACTGTCAGGATCTCCTGCAGTGTGTATGCTGCACCATAAGCCTCCAGTGCCCATACCTCCATCTCTCCGAAACGCTGTCCACCGAACTGAGCTTTACCACCCAGAGGCTGCTGTGTAACGAGGGAGTAAGGACCAGTAGAACGTGCATGAATCTTGTCGTCTACCAAGTGATGCAGTTTCAGGTAATGCATGTGTCCGATTGTTACCGGGCTGTCAAAATACTCACCGGTACGTCCATCACGCAGTCTTACTTTACCATCACGGGAAATTGGAACACCTTTCCACAGTTTACGATGATCTCTGTTCTCATACAGGTAATCAAGAACTTCCGGAAGTAATTCCTCCTCATGTTTCTCTTTGAATTCTTTCCATGTTAAGTTTACATAATCATTTGCCAGATCCAGAGTATCCATGATATCTGTCTCTTTTGCACCTGCAAAAATAGGTGTGGCAACATTAAATCCAAGTGCTTTTGCAGCAAGGCTCAGATGAATCTCCAGCACCTGTCCGATATTCATTCGAGAAGGTACACCCAGCGGATTTAACACGATATCCAGCGGACGACCATTCGGAAGGAATGGCATATCTTCTACCGGAAGTACACGGGAAACAACACCCTTGTTACCATGACGGCCGGCCATCTTATCACCAACAGAGATTTTTCTCTTCTGTGCGATGTAGATACGAACTGCCTGATTTACACCCGGTGATAACTCGTCACCATTTTCACGGGTAAATACTTTTGCATCTACAACAATACCATACTCACCATGCGGTACTTTTAAGGAAGTATCACGTACTTCTCTTGCTTTCTCACCAAAGATTGCACGAAGCAGTCTCTCCTCAGCTGTCAGTTCTGTCTCTCCCTTCGGAGTTACTTTACCAACAAGGATATCACCGGCACGAACCTCGGCACCAATACGGATAATACCTCTCTCATCCAGATCTTTCAGTGCCTCATCACCAACACCCGGAACATCTCTTGTAATCTCTTCCGGTCCCAGTTTTGTATCACGTGCTTCTGCTTCATACTCTTCAATATGAATAGATGTATATACGTCATCCTGAACAAGACGCTCACTTAACAGTACAGCATCCTCGTAGTTATAACCTTCCCATGTCATAAATCCGATCAGTGGGTTTTTACCAAGACCAAGTTCTCCGTTTGCTGTAGAAGGACCATCAGCAATAACCTGACCTGCCTCCACATGATTGCCTTTGAACACGATTGGTCTCTGGTTGTAGCAGTTAGACTGGTTGCTTCGTGAGAATTTTGTCAGCTTGATTGTCTCTCTGCTTCCATCATCATCGTATTTGATTGTAATTTCATTAGAGCAAGCGCGCTCGATCACACCGGCACGTTTTGCCACTACACAAACACCGGAGTCAACTGCTGCTTTCGGCTCCATACCAGTACCAACTACCGGCGCTTCTGTTGTAAGAAGCGGTACAGCCTGACGCTGCATGTTTGCTCCCATCAGGGCACGGTTCGCATCATCGTTCTCAAGGAACGGAATTAATGCGGTAGCAACAGAGAATACCATCTGCGGAGATACATCCATGTAATCAAATAATGTCTTATCATACTCCTGTGTCTCTTCTCTGAATCGACCAGATACAGAGTTACGAACAAAATATCCGTTCTCATCCAGCTTCTCGTTCGCCTGTGCTACATGGTAATTATCCTCTTCATCTGCTGTCATGTATACAACTTCGTCTGTTACACGCGGATTTTTAGGATCAGATTTATCAATTTTACGATATGGTGCCTCTACGAAACCATACTCGTTAATTCTCGCATAAGATGCAAGAGAGTTGATCAGACCGATGTTCGGTCCCTCAGGTGTCTCTACCGGACACATTCTTCCATAATGGGAGTAATGAATATCTCGAACCTCAAATCCTGCACGATCTCTGGACAAACCACCTGGTCCTAATGCAGACAGACGACGTTTGTGTGTCAGCTCACCCAGAGGGTTGTTCTGATCCATAAACTGTGACAGCTGGGAAGAACCAAAGAACTCTTTGACTGCAGCTGTAACAGGTTTGATGTTGATCAGACTCTGCGGTGTAATTGTCTCAAGATCCTGTGTTGTCATTCTCTCACGAACCACTCTCTCCAGACGGGAAAGACCAATTCTGTACTGGTTCTGAAGCAGCTCACCTACCGCACGGATACGACGGTTTCCAAGGTGATCGATATCGTCATCGTTTCCGATACCGTACTCCAGATGCATGTTATAGTTAATAGAAGCAAGAATGTCTTCTTTTGTAATATGTTTCGGAATCAGATCGTGGATATTTCTGTGAATTGCTTCTTTGATATCCTCAATATCTGTATTTTCTTCCAGAATCTGTGCCAGAACCGGATAGTAAACCAGCTCATGAACGCCCAGTTCTTCCGGATCTACGTCTACATAATGGCGAAGATCAACCATCATACTGGACAGAACTTTTACATTTCTCTCCTCTGTCTGAATCCATACATAAGGAACTGCCGCATTCTGAATTGTATCTGCCAGCTCACGGTCAACTTTCTGACCTGCCTCTGCCAGAACCTCGCCTGTGCTCGGATCTACAACATCCTCTGCCAGTACATGTCCGTTGATACGGTTTTTCAGCATTAATTTCTTATTGAATTTATATCTTCCGACCTTAGCCAGATCATATCTTCTCGGATCGAAGAACATCGCCATGATAAGGCTCTCTGCGCTTTCTACAGACAGCGGCTCACCCGGACGAATTTTTTTGTATAACTCTAAAAGACCTTCCTGATAGTTTGTAGAAACGTCTTTTCCAAAACTTGCAATAATCTTTGGTTCTTCACCAAACAGATCAATAATTTCCTGGTTTGTACCGATACCAAGTGCACGAATCAATACAGTGATCGGCACTTTACGTGTACGGTCTACACGAACATAGAAGACATCATTGGAGTCTGTCTCATATTCCAACCATGCACCACGGTTCGGAATAACAGTGCAGGAATACAGTTCTTTTCCGATTTTATCATGGGCAATACCATAATAAATACCCGGGGAACGAACAAGCTGACTTACAATTACACGCTCAGCACCGTTAATTACAAATGTACCTGTCTCTGTCATCAACGGCAGATCACCCATGAAGATCTCATGCTCATTGATCTCGTCTGCTTCTTTATTGTAAAGTCTTACTTTTACTCTTAAAGGAGCTGCATATGTCGCATCACGCTCTTTACATTCCGGGATGGTATATTTAATCTCATCCTCGCACAATCTGAAATCTGTAAATTCCAGACTCAGATGTCCACTGTAATCAGCAATCGGCGAAATATCCGCAAACACTTCTTTGAGTCCTTCTTCCAAAAACCAATTGTAGGAATTCTTCTGAACCTCAATCAGGTTTGGCATTTCCAGAACCTCTTTTTGTCTCGAATAACTCATACGCAAACTTTTTCCGTTTATGACCGGACGTATCCTGTTTTTCTCCATTGACGCTTCACCTCTCGTTTTCTTTTTCTATCCCTGAAAAGGGCGCAATAAGCCCCATCAAACCACAATAGTGCATTTATCATAGTAGCATAGTATTTTTGCCAAGTCAAGGATTATTTTCACTTTTTGGCATCATTTTTGTGAGCACAAAAAAACACCAACCGGTTTCCCGGTTGGTGAAAATAATTCGGATAAAATTATTTAAGAGTAACTTTAGCGCCTTCAGCCTCAAGTTTAGCTTTGATATCCTCAGCTTCTGCTTTATCAGCACCCTCTTTAACCATCTTCGGAGCCTCGTCAACAACTGCTTTAGCTTCTTTTAATCCTAAACCTGTTAACTCACGAACAACTTTGATAACTTTAACTTTGTTCGGACCAACCTCTGTTAACTCAACGTCGAACTCTGTTTTCTCCTCAGCTGCGCCAGCACCGTCTCCGCCTGCTGCTGCAACTACAACGCCTGCTGCTGCAGATACGCCAAACTCTTCTTCACATGCTTTTACAAGGTCATTTAACTCTAAAACAGTTAACTCTTTAATCGCTTCAATAAATTCTGCGGTTGTTAATTTTGCCATTACTTTTTACCTCCAATTTTTCGATATTTTCATCTTTTAATATTCTAATTTTTAAGCTGCTATTTGCAGCTTCATCACCGG
>ULYX01035171.1_pt1 | contig 12782 bp, 8 predicted proteins | sample 1962591 | NCBI WGS metagenome assembly ULYX01 (sample SAMEA4835874, study PRJEB28245) | human gut metagenome | biome: gut microbiome; material: fecal sample | place: Denmark | collected 2008
CAAGTACCATTATCAATTAGATCTTTGGCATTTCCCAACCAAACATCGGTACCATGAGACAAACCAGAAATTGTGACTAATTCCGCAAACGTTGTAGGCTTTGTAAGTTCAAGAATACCACGAACAAATGGTGTACCAAACTCAGGAATCCCCGCTGCTCCTGTAACTTCATTATATTTTGTCGTATCGATTTTTAGTGATTCCGTTGTTGAGAATATAGCCATAGTTGCCTGATCATTCATAGGAATCTGACGAACATTCACCCCCGTTATTCTCTCCAACATTTTCATCGCCGTAGGATCGACATGACCTAAAATATCAAATTTTAAGATATTATCATGAATCTGATGGAAATCGAAGTGTGTTGTTTTCCAAGTCGCATTTGGATTGTTTGCAGGATATTGAACAGGCGTAAAATCATGCACATCCATATCCAATGGCACAACGACAATACCACCCGGATGCTGACCCGTTGTTCTTTTTACACCTTCACAACCCTTAGCCAAATCTACACGCTTTGCCTCATTAAAAGGCTCACACTCCATCTCTTCTTCATATCCTTTGACATAACCATACGCCGTCTTCTCCTGAACCGTACCTACAGTACCTGCTCTAAAGACGTGATCATCTCCAAATACTTCTTTTGTATAGGCATGGGCATTCGGTTGATATTCACCTGAAAAGTTCAAATCGATATCGGGAACTTTATCCCCCTCAAAACCTAAGAATGTTTCAAACGGAATATCCTGACCATCTCCACGCATGATTTCACCACAAACCGGACACACCTTATCTGGCAAATCAAAACCAGACTTAGCTTCGTCCCCCTCTAAAAACTCATAGTGCTGACAATTTTTACATACATAGTGAGGTGTTAATGGGTTTACCTCAGTAATATTAGACATTGTCGCAACAAAACTAGATCCTACAGATCCACGCGAACCTACAAGATATCCATCATCATTACTCTTTTTAACAAGTAAGTGTGAAATATAATATACTACATAGTAACCATGACCAATAATACTATCTAACTCACGAGTTAAACGTTTCTCTACAATGTCTGGCAAATCATTTCCATACCATTGGTGAGCTGTTTCAAAACAAATATCACGCAGCTTTTGGTCAGACCCCTCAATGTCAGGTGGATATAACTTATCTTTGATTGGAAAAATAGGCTCTGTTAATAACTTCAATTTATTTGTGTTTTCCACAACAACCTCATATGCTACATCTTCACCCATCCATTCAAATGCCTTCAACATCTCATCTGTCGTCAACAAATGCTGATTTGGATTGCTCGTAGCTTTACGCGCTTGCTTGTTATAAATATAGAGAGGATGTCTAGCATTACCAATTGCCTTGGCATTTATATATACATCACGAAGACGTTTCTCATTAGGATTCACATAGTGTGCATCACTTGAAGCAATCACCATCCTACCCGCTTCTTTTGCGGTATCATAGATAAACTGCAAATACCACTTTAAATCATCCACATCTGTAATGCTTCCACGATCCAATAAATTCTTATAACACTCTAATGGCTGTAACTCAATGTAGTCATAATAGCCCATAGCTTCCAATAATTCTTTTTTACTTCGCGTATGCGCCAATTCAAAAATTTCACCATTTTGACAAGAAGAACCAATTAATAAGTTGCCGTTATCCCACTTCTTTGAGATTTCCTCCTTAATAATACGAGGCTGACCATTTTCTTTACCCATACTCACCAAATATTGTGTATGTGATAAAGTAATCAATTCAAACAATTCTTTTAAGCCATCCTTATTCTTTGCGAATACCGTCATATGATATGGACGATTTCTCTCATAAGGTTTTTTCGAAGCGTATTTCTCACATCCACTTTCCATATCAACTAATGTATCTAAAGTAGCTTCATGTCCTAATTGATTCATCATATTATACATGACTTGAGAAAGTACATCCGCATCATAGTCCGCACGGTGCGCACCTTCACCATCATAACTCACACGATAATGACGACATACACTTCCTAGATTAAATCGCTTTTGATCATCCGGAAGCATCGCATACGATAGTGGCAATGTATCAATCACAGGATTTGTCAGTTCATCACGACCTGTTTTTCTGCAAGCTGCATTCATAAAGCCAACGTCAAACGTTGCGTTATGCGCTACTAAAATAGAATCTCCAATAAATTCTAACAACTCATCTAAAGCATCTTCAATAGGTTTTGCACGATCTACATCATTTTGTGTAATATGCGTTAAATTTGAAATGTGGGCAGGAATCGTACGTTTTGGATTAATGAACATCTGTAAACGCCCAACCTCTTCACGATTTTTGATCTTAACCCCACCAAATTCAATAATTTCATCACGCGTATTCGAAAGACCCGTTGTTTCCAAGTCAAACACGACAAATGTTGCATCTTCAAGTTTGCGATGATCATTATTATATACAATATGATATTTAGAATCTGCCACAAGCATTTCACAACCATACAACATTTTAAATTCACGATTCGGATCTTGTTTGACCAAAGCCTCAATCTTATGTTGTGCCATTGGAAATGCCTGTACGACCTGGTGATCACACACACCGATAGAATCCATCCCCCAGTCATAGGCAGTCTGAATAAATTCTTCGATTGCACAAACACCATCCATTTCTGAAAAATTAGAGTGAACATGCCATTCTGTTCTTTTTACTTTCGCATGATCTTCTCTTTTCTTTTCCTTTGTGATTTCTAATTTACGAACCATAAACGAGTCGCACTTTGAGAATGAATCATAAACAACTTCACCCGTTAATACAACGTGCATGCCTTTTTTTACCGATTGAATCTCTTCAATAGGACATCTTGCCCCTTCAAAACGTTTGGCAACGATCGCATCATCGTAATCACTGATATACAACATCTGCAAAGTTTTACCACTCTTCATAACACGATTATCAATATCGAAAATATGTCCTTCAATTTGAACATTTGAATAGCCCACTCGTAAATCTGCAATCTTATATGTTGTAGCTGATTCCTTCTTATAGCTATTTGAAGAAGGATACTGCTTCTTTACTGGCTCTTGTTTCACAACAGGTGCATTCACTTGAACCTTTGCCGTTTCAATTTCAATATCATCCTCAACTTTTTTACACACAATTTCCTGCGTAATCCCTACATCCTCTAACTTCTCCATTAATGAAGGTAAAGCCAAATTTAAAGCAGCAAGACGAGACTCATCGCGTGTAGAAAAACAGATTGTATCATTTTCTAAATAAGGATGTAGAAAGCGAAAATCCTTCACATCACTATATTTTTCCACAAAATAATTTACATAACGATCCAGTTCATCCATTTCAATAACGCTATTCTTTGTGTGCATATGCAACTTTACATGAGCATGCAAAGAAAGCTGAAGCTTAGTAATGATCTGTTCATAAATTTCCAAAGGAATTACATTCTCAAACTCAATGTAAAAATCAACCATTTTATGCGCTGTATGAAATACAGGATTCTCATAAAAAGTTGCATTTTTAAAATACGCATATAATTCCGGATCTAGTAATTTCTCAAATACTTCCATTTTATTTTGCCATCTTTTCAAAAGCATCTTTAGCTGCTTTTTGTTCCGCCTTTTTCTTTGTGCTGCTCGTTCCCTGACCTAATAAAATATCATCTAAATACACACCCATTGTGAAGGTTGGTGCATTGCTTGGACCTTTTTCTTCTAACAATTTATATTGAATTGTCTTTCTAGAATCTGCCTGAATCACCTCTTGTAAATGTGTTTTATAGTCTGTAACAGCCTCACTCTTTTCTTGTTTAAATACTGGCTTCATATATTTTGTCAAAATCTCGTCACAAACAGCATATCCCTGATCAATATAGATAGCTCCAATACAAGCTTCAAATTGATCGGCCAAAATACTTTCTCTATGGCGTCCACCCGTTTTTTCTTCACCAACACCTAGACGCAAGAATTCATACCATCCTAATTGTCTATTCAATACGGCTAATGTAGATTCACACACTGTCTGTGCACGAAGTGTTGTCATTTGTCCTTCACGCATTTTAGGTTCCATCAAAAATAATTGTGTGGCACTCCAAATTTGTAAAACAGAATCTCCCATAAATTCTAAGCGCTCATTGTCTTCCATTTCACGATGATGTTCATTGGCATACGAAGAGTGGGTACAAGCTTCTAGATAAATATCTTCATCTTTATATTGATATCCATTTGCCTTTAACCAATCAATAAACTTTTCCATTTTATTCTTCTCCTTTTTTAAGATCTTCTAATACACAAGCAGGAACAAATCCCGAAATGTCCTGACCATATTTAAACAGTTCTCTTACGTTTGAACTTGAGTACAAACTATATTCAGGACGAGTAAATAAACATACTGTCTCAATGTCCTCATTCAATCTTGCGTTCATAAACGCCATGTTTTGCTCGTATGTACAATCCACACCATTACGAATTCCACGTACCAGCACAGTCGCATTCACACTTTTGCATGCCTCGACAACTAATCCCGATTGAATCTTACATGTTACGTTTGACAAGTGCTTCGTTGATTCATTCAACCATTTTAATCTTTTTTCCTCTGTAAACTCATTATTTTTATCTGAGTTTGGCGAAATAAAGACCACTAATTGATCAAACAACTTACTCGCTCTTTCAATAATATCTAAATGACCGTAAGTAACTGGGTCAAATGTTCCGCAAAATGCTGCTATTTTCATTCTTCATTCTCCTCTTTTTGATAATAAGAAATACGCGTAATGCCATATGTCTTCTCTTTATATTTTATGAATGAAGCTATTTTTTCTGGCCACACCTCTTCTTGCAGGCTTTCCACCACAATAACTCCATCTGATTTTACAATATCTAAATCCTCTAATTTTTGAATCAACTTTTCATTTTCTTGTTTCGCATAAGGAGGATCAATATAAACTACATCATACTTTAAAGTCAAACGCTCCAATACACTAAAAATATTTCCACAAATGATTTTGGTCTCTTTTTCTGCCTTTAAACTCTTTACATTCTCTTTAATGACAGAAATGGCCCCTTTATTATTGTCCACCAAAGTCGCATGATCCATTCCGCGACTCACAGCTTCTAACCCCATATTTCCAGTTCCACTGTAACAATCTAGAAAGTTACCACCAGCAAACATGTTCCCCAAACTTGAGAAGATGGCCCCTTTAATTTTATCTTGTGTCGGTCTAGTCGCATCATTTTTAGGACTCTTTAATGATCTAGACCCATATTTTCCCGCTACAATTCTCATAATAATCGATCCATCTCCCTTCTTCGAATTGCACAAATGCAGTTTTGTGCCAATCCCATTGTCAACATGACTGAAATCAAGCTTGTACCTCCACTACTTATAAATAGTAGGGGTACTCCGGTAAAAGGAATCAGGCTAGCCACACCACCAGCATTCAAAAAGAAGTGCATAAATAGATAAACGCCTGCGCCGCCTAATATTATTTTGTACATATTCTCACTTGTTTTAAAGGCATAATAAAATAAGCGAAATTCAATAATTCCATACAGAATAACCAATCCAAACAAACCAAAGATACCTGTTTCTTCAATCAATACAGCCAAAATATAGTCATTATCAGCCTGTGTTAAATAACCATATTTACGTGCCGAGTTTCCAATACCTTTTCCAACAATATTGGAGCTTGCGATTCCATATAAAGAATTGGCTGGTTGATATCCATCCCCATAAACATCGTTATATGGATCTTTGAAGTTTTCAACACGCACCGCAATATGTGCAAATGACGTATGTTTTAAGATTTCATTTCCTATATTTGTAAATCCAAATAAAACAACACCAAAAACAATTCCTCCATAAATAAGTACTTTTAATACTCGTTGTGTATGTTGTAAAACAGGATATTTTGGAATCATGATACAAGATATAAAGATAAATCCAATGATAACAGCGGTTCCCGTATCTTTTTGACAAAGCACAATGATACATACACAAATAAATACGGCCCACGCCCTTTTAAAGAGTCTACCTTTTTCCTTTAACATAATTGATTTCTTTTTTGCACGATACAAGCATGTCGCACAAATAATCAGCAATAATGGTTTTGCGAATTCACTTGGCTGCAAAGATATACCGGCAATCTGAATCCAGGCATGGCTTCCTCCAATTTCTGGAAACGCAAATGGAAGTATCATTATGAACAAACAAAGTGGAACAATAAACCATTCTATTTTTGAATACCATCGAAAGCGAAAAAAGCGATTCATAAACCACATGGCAATATATCCACATATGCAAAATATACTTTGTTTGACAATTACTTTTGGGACAATGTTAGGGGCATATGTTGTTTTTCCTACATTGGTTGAAACAATCGTAAATGTTCCAATCAACAAAAGAAGCGCCACCGCCCAATTGATATACTTATCACACTTTGGATCTAATGCGAAAAATGATAATTTTCCCTTCTTTTTTTGTTCGGACATGTAAATCCCCCCATCATAAATTCTATTTTAGCATATTTTCAAAAATCATTTGTCAATAATTCAAAAATGCTATAGAATGTTTGCGAGGATGATTACTATGAAAATAACAAGCAAAGATATTATATTGGATACAGACGAAAGAATTCGTATGCAAAGTGAACCTGTTCAATTGCCTTTATCAAATGAGGATCGGGAACTTTTACAGGCCATGTTAGATTATGTGCGTAATTCACAAAATGATGAAATTGCTAAAGCCGAAGATTTACAGCCTGCCGTTGGCATTGCAGCTGTACAAGTTGGTGTTTTGAAACAAATGATTGCGGTTGTGGTTCCTTATGAAGATGGTGTAGATGAAGTTGCACTAGTCAATCCTAAAATCATTTCCGAATCCGTACAAAACGCATATTTAGACAATGGAGAAGGTTGTTTATCCGTAAAAGGCGAACATCCAGGACATGTTTTCCGTCATGCAAGAATTAAAGTTCGTGGTTATGATTTGATTCAAGATAAAAATGTAACAATTTCAGCTGAAGGATATTTCGCAATTTGCCTTCAACACGAAATCGATCACTTATCAGGTACTCTTTTCTACGATCATATTGATGCCAATAATCCATGGAAAAGTGATGATGAGGCAGAAGTCATTTAAGCTTCTGCTTTTTTAAATCGCGTAGCTTTGCTATAATAACAATAGAGTCATTAAATTATAGAAAGAGGTCGAATATGCCAAAAACACAAGAACAAGCGTTTGGGCATGCATCGAACAAAAAACCATATCATGCAAAAAATCACGTTGAAAAAGGTGATACTTTGATTTACGCCCTAGGGGGATTAGGCGAAGTCGGTAAAAATATGTATTGCTACGAACACGAAAATGAAATCTGTATCGTAGATTGTGGCGTTTTGTTTCCAGGTGATGAACTATTAGGAGTTGACTATGTAATTCCTGATTATCATCATTTGATTCGCATGAACAAAAAAAGAAAGTTTTTAGTAATTACCCATGGTCACGAGGATCATATTGGAGGAATTCCATTCTTACTAAAACAAGTCCAAATTGATGCTATCTATGCACCTCGTTTTGCGAAGGCTTTGATTCTTAAAAAGTTAAGTGAACATAAAGGACTAGAAAAAACAAAAATTATAGAAATTGATGAAAACTCAAGTATCTCAACAAAATACTTTAAAGTTGGTTTCTTCAATACCATCCACTCTATCCCCGATTCTTTAGGTGTACATATCACATGTCCTAATGGATCTATTGTCCACACAGGTGACTTCAAATTTGACTTAACTCCTGTTGGAACAAATGCAGACTACCAGAAAATGACATTTATTGGTGTCACAAAACCAGACTTATTAATGTCAGATTCTACAAATTCTGGAGTTGAAGACTTTTCTATTTCAGAAAGAAAAGTTGCCAATGAAATCCAGGACATTATGCGTAAGACAAAAAAGCGTTTAATTGTTGCGACATTCGCATCCAACGTACATCGTGTTGCCCAAATCATTGAAGCTGCTACTAAATTTGGTAGAAAAGTAATCGTATTTGGTCGAAGTATGGAAAACGTTGTCGATATCGGACGAAAGATGGGAACAATCAAAGTTAAAAATTCAGACTTCTTAAGTCCTGAAGAATTAGCTTATACACCAGATGATAAAGTTTGTATTATTTGTACAGGAAGTCAGGGTGAACCTTTGGCCGCCCTATCAAGGATTGCGAATGGTACACACCGCTTTATTCACTTAAAACCTGGAGATACAATCGTATTCTCAAGCAACCCAATTCCAGGAAACCAATCAAGCGTCAATCGCGTTATCGATAACTTATTTAGATCGGGTGCTACAGTATTGACAAAATCCATCTTAAATAACTTGCATACAACAGGACATGCTTCTAAAGAAGAACAAAAACTAATGTTACAGTTAGTTCGTCCAACCTATTTTATGCCAATTCATGGTGAATATAAGATGTTGATGCAACACCGTCAAACCGCAATGGAAACAGGTATTCCTAAAGAGAATATCTTTGTATGTGCAAATGGAGATATTTTAATTTTAAGAGATCACAAAGTACTACAAAGTGACTGGCGATACCAAGGTGACGATATTTATGTCGATGGAAATGATATTTCCGGATTATCCACTGCCGTTTTAAAAGATCGTCGTATCTTAGCTGATAATGGATTAGTTGCCGTTATCTTAGCTATCGATTCAAAAGAAAACAAAATCTTAATGCGACCAGTTATCGTATCACGTGGATTTGTCTTCATTAAAGATTCACAGGGATTGATCAAAGAAGCTGAATATATTGTGAATAATTCTCTTAAGGAAAAGATGAAAGAAAAAACCACTTTCTCTGAAATCAAAAACTGTGTACGCTCTACATTAGAACCATTCTTATACAAGAAGACACATCGAAACCCGATTGTAATTCCAGTTATCTTGAATTCAAAACAAACAATGGAAGAACTTCAAAAGAATCGTAAGAACAATTTCCATGCAAGAAAACCAAGAGCAACAAAGGCATCCTAGTGATGTCTTTTCTATTTTATGATAAAATAGTTTCATGACAAAGTTACAGAAACAAATGTTTATCATCATTGCCATATTATTTGCGATTGTATTAAGTATGCTAGGATCTTTGAAAATCGCAAAAAATGTTGAACCCGAACAATTGAACGTACAATATGAAACCTTGAAAGATGAAAAAATTCCATCCTCAATGGATGATGTATCCATTGTTTATTTTACGGATGTGCAATATGGTAAATTTGAAAATAAAAAAAGAGCCGATAAACTCTTTAATAAAATTGAACATTTAGATCCAGACATTCTAATTTTTGGTGGCGATCTATTTGATGAAACCTGTCAGATGACTCAAGAAGACATAGATTATATCACCAATAAATTATCTAAGATGTATGTTCCACTAGGTAAATTTTGTGTCTTAGGTGAAAAGGATGATGCAAACAGCGACGTAGTTCGTTCCATTTTAAATCAGGCACAATTTGAAATATTAGAAAATGAAACAATTCTTCTTACAAACAAAAAAGAGGAAGGCATTACATTAAGTGCATTATCAAATATTCCAGATCCAAGTAAAATTTCAACGTCAGACAAACAATACAATCTGCTCATCACTCACATGCCAGATACACTGACTAATGAAGAATTATCCACAAAATCAATATCCCTTGCATTATGTGGACACTCTCATGGCAATCAAATCACATTCCCTATTTTTGGTGGATATAAATCGATAGATGGGGCAAAATCACTGAATCGTTCCTACGCAAAACGTCTTGCCTTTCCATACATCATTTCATCCGGTGTAGGATGCACACACGTAAATCTTCGTTTTATGGCAAAACCAGAAATCTATTATTTCATGCTACAAAGTAAATAAGAGGCTTTTTAAATTAGCCTCTTATTCTTTTTTCTTTAGACATTTAATTAGAAGTTCATTGTTCTTTTTGATTTCATCTTTAATAGAAGCTAGTTCTAACAAGATGAATACTAAGATTATTATGATAAAGATAGTTAGAAACATGCATGTCCCCCTCTTTTCTATTCGAATATCTCTACTTAAATTTTATCATAACAATAATACGGATATTCATGTTCTTCTCTTTCTAAATTATTAAGCAAAAGAAAAAAAAGGTCCATAAGGACCTTTTAAAATAGAATCTTTCGTGTTGCCGGTGTACAAGATGCGATCAATTTTCCATCTTTGTAAGATTTTAATACTGGAGCATCCAAATTTAAAGCTTCATGATAATTTTTTGCATCCATCACCACAAAACTTGCTGGATTTCCTTCTTGAATTCCGTAGCTATCCCCTAAGTGTAAAGTTTTAGCTGCATTTGTCGTTACAAATTTATACGAATTTAAAATTTCTTCATACCCCATCATATGTCCAGTATAGATTCCCATATAAACAGGATCACGCATATTTCCACTACCCATTGGATTCCATGGATCAAAAATATCATCGGTTCCAAAAGATACATTGCATCCTGCTTCTGTTAATTCTTTAACTCGTGTTAATCCACGACGTTTAGGATATGTATCCGCACGACCACCTAAATGTACATTCACACAAGGATTGGCTACAAAGTTAATATTTGACATTTTTAAAATACGCATCAAACGAATCATATACGCATTATTATAAGAATGCATTGCCGTTGTATGACTTGCCGTTACCTGATCTTTCATACCAGTTTCATAAGCAAGTGTCGCAACTGTTTCAAGTCCTCGACTTGCTTCATCATCAATTTCATCACAATGAATATCAATTAGCTTTCCATATTTTTGTGCTAATTCAAAACAAATTTTTAAAGATTCGACCGAATATTCACGCGTAAATTCAAAGTGAGGAATAGCTCCAGCTGCATCTGCCCCCAATTTCAAAGCTGTTTCCAACAATTCCTTTCCTTTTGGATAACTCAAAATTCCATATTGAGGAAACGCAACAATTTGAATATTCATGAAATCCTTTACTTCTTCTCTTAATTCCAAGATAGCTTCTAAAGCTGTTAGATTTGGATCATTGATATCCACATGCGTACGAACATGTTGAACACCATGACTTGCCTGCATACGAATGACTTTATTCACACGATCCATTACATCTTTTTTAGTTAAAAATTCCTTACGCTCTTCCCAACGCTCAATACCTTCAAATAAAGTTCCCGACATATTCCAATGTGGTTGACCAGCTGTCAAACAAGTATCTAAATGAACATGAGATTCAACAAAAGGAGGAAGGACAAGTTTTCCTTCTAGATCCATCACTTCTTCTTGTGCATATGGTTCTAAATCTTTTCTTATTTCTTTGAATTTTCCATCTTCAATTCGGATACACTTTAATTCTTCATTATTTTCAATACACGCATTTTTTATTAACATTTTATGCCTCTTTCTTTCTTATATACCCTATAAAATAACATACTGATGCTACAACCATCGCATTTACCGCTGCAATTCCCCAAGGAAGAATATTTGCAACAATAGCTCCAACAATAACACCAACAATATTGAAACTATTAAAATTACCTACATCCATATTATCTTTATATTTTTTTCTTTTCATAAAGAAATCTAGAATGACAATAATTCCGATTGGCGGCAAAGCACAATTCAGTATGTTAAGCCAACCTGTAAAATTGTAATACAACCAAATGGATAAGATGGTTCCAATAACACCTGCAATCCATGTTGTTATTTTCATTTGGATATTTGTGATATTACTAATCGCAAGGCCACCTGTATAAAGAGCGTTATTATTTGTTGTCCAAATATTAGCTCCTAAAACAATTATAGCAGGAATTGCCAAACCTTGTGCAATCATAACATAGAAAATGTCATCAGCGCCTGTAAAAGCACCTCCAATTGCACCGAAACAAAACATTAATGTATTCCCGAAAAAAAACGCAATGACTGTAGTCCAAACCGCAATTTTATTATTTTTCGCAAAACGAATAAAATTCGGTGTCGCTGTCCCTCCAGAAATAAAGGAACCAATCACATATCCAATTCCTGTAAACACACTGATTTTTCCAGCCGATTGTGCAAACACAGCCACAAGACCACCACCATCAGTTGTGGCAGTAACCATTGAATAAACACCCAATACAACAATTAAAGGTACAGATATCGTACTTACGACTTCTAATGCCTTCATACCTGTAGCAGCTGTCAAAGTCATCAATAACCCAGCTGCGATTGTCAATGCCCATTCATTGATACCTAAAAGTTGAGCTGTTGGAATTGAAAACATCGCTACACCAACGCCAAACCATCCAATTTGTGTAAACCCTAGAACTAAGCTTGATAAATAAGATCCTTTTTTACCAAAAGCTTTTCGACAAAGCAAATCCATTGTTAGTCCTGTGTCAGATCCTATATAGGCTAATATCCCACAATAAATGGATAAAATAATTCCACCAATGATACACGCTAAAACAAATTCACTAAAATCTAAACCATTTCCTAGTTTTGCTCCTACACTCATACTTGCAGAAAAGAAGGTAAATCCAAGCATGACAAAAAACATACTTCGAAATCCTTTTCTTGCACTTTCTGGAACCGCTTCTAATGAATAATCTTTATCTTTTATTTCTTCCATATATACTCCCTCATTTCAAAATTCTCTATATGATTTTAACAGAAAAAGGTACCTATATACAGTACCTAAATCATCTTCTTTTCTCAATTAATAATAGATATGGACAATGATCCACCAATAAATTTTGTATTTTCTGTACCTGAATCGATGTTTGTGTTTTT
>ULYX01046917.1_pt1 | contig 12735 bp, 10 predicted proteins | sample 1962591 | NCBI WGS metagenome assembly ULYX01 (sample SAMEA4835874, study PRJEB28245) | human gut metagenome | biome: gut microbiome; material: fecal sample | place: Denmark | collected 2008
GCGTTGAGCGTAATTACGCAATATCGTTGTGATGTGAAAAAAGTCATGGACGTATCAAGAAGAGTATTTTGGCCAAGTCCCAATGTAGATTCGATGGTTATTCAATTTTCTTTCCATCACAAGTATCATTTAGAAGATGAGAATTATTTCTTCGATTTGGTAAAAGCTTGTTTTGCGCAAAGAAGAAAAACTATTTATAATAACTTTCAGAATTTTGTGAAAGATAAGGCTCTGGCAAAAGAATTGTTAGAAAAAGTAAATATTGATCCTAGTACGCGTGCGCAACAGTGTACGTTAGAGGATTTTATTCGATTATATGAGGTGACCTATGAAAGTACAGGCAAGGGCAAAAATTAATCTAGCATTAGATGTCGTAAAAAGAATGGATAATGGGTATCATTCTTTAGACATGATCATGGTACCTATTTCAATTTATGATGAGATTGAGATAGAAAAAAATGATTTTGATGTAGTTGAATGTGAAGGTATGAAATTACCAGAGAACAATACGGTTTCAAAGATGATTCAAGTTTTAAAGGATACCTATCACTTAGATTCTTGTTTCAAAGTATCTATCAAGAAGCACATTCCAGCTCAGGCAGGCCTTGGTGGCGGAAGTGCGGATGCAGCTGCTGTATGTAAGGCGGTTTTAAAGATGGAAGGTATTGAGGAAACGGAAGAAAATCTTTATGAAATCACAAAACAAGTGGGGGCGGATGTTCCTTTCTGTATTCATGATAAGTGGGCTAGAGTAAAGGGTATTGGAGAAAAAATCACGCCGATTGAAAGTGATTGGGAATTTGATATTGTGGTTGTAAAACCGGATTTTGGAATTTCTACTGCGAATGCATTTTCTAAATGGAAAGAGTCTCGTCCTTTTCATCCGGATGTAGATTTAGTAGAGTCGAGTATTCGAGAAGAGAACATGGATCTTTTATATCAGACTATGGCAAATTCATTGGAGCCAATTGCCTTTGAGATTGAGCCTGAATTAGAACAAGTGAAAATGGATATGGAAGATGCAGGTTTAGTACGTATATTGATGTCTGGATCTGGTTCAAGTATGTTAGGATTCAGTGTGGATGAAGAAGTGATTTTAAGTGCATGTGAGCAATTGAAGGAAAAGTATAATTTTGTTCAAATTGTTCATGTAGGAGGCTAATATGGAAACTTCTGTAATTTCTTATTTAGTATTCTTTGCGTGTTTTGGTTTAAGCTTTTATGCGATTTCAAGTATTCAGTTTGAAAAGGTGTGTAGTGTAAAAAATCCTAAGAAAGTGCAGATTTTAATGTTTCTTTTATCGCTTTGTCTTGCGTACATTTCAAGTCAGGCGATTTTACAATTAACAATCTATAATGGCTTTGCTTGATAAGTGGATTGCCCTGGATATGGGGGCGTATTTTGCACGGTTTTATGATTTTTCTACACAGAAACAAATTGTTTTAAAAACAATAATCGCAAAAAAAGGAAAAGAAACACTGGGCGTATCGGATCAGGCGCTTGCCTATTTATATAAGGATCTGGATACGATACAAATTCAATATCCTATATCACATGGTCAAATTCTTCATTCAATTGAACCTTTGGTTCAGAAGGGGTTAAACGAACTACATGCCTTTGATGGCTTATTAAGACCGAGTGTGCTTGTGAGTGTTCCTACACAGTTGTCGCAAAGACAACGAGAACTTTGGCAGCAAATGTTTTTGGATTGTGGCATACGTAAGGTTGAATTTATTTCAAACTTAAATGCTTTACAAGAAGAAGGTTCTTGTTTTTTAGTGCATAGTGGACATTCTTATACGGAAATTCATGTGTGTGCTTATGGTAAGGTGCTTGTGTCAAAGACAATTTATTATGCGGGAGCACAGATTGATGAGCAGATACAAAGGATTGTTTACAACAAGACGGGTTGTTTTATCACAAAAATGGATGCGGCACATTTGAAGGAAATGGCAAGTCTAGCTTTTTGGCAACAAAAAAACAATTTATTGTTGTGTTATGCCTTTGATTCAAGACAGATTCTTCATCAGATTCAAATTGAGTCAAGTCTATTGTGGCCAGCCTTCGAGATGGTTTCAGCACAGATTTCATTATGGGTAAAACATTGTTTTGATGGTCTACCTGCTTCTTTACAAGAACTTTTTTTGATGCATGGAATTGAATTGAGTGGTGGATTGGCGGATTGTTTTGGGCCGTCACAATTCATTTCTAAGAACATATCTTGCCCAGTTCTTTGTACAAAACGAGGACAATACGATATGATAGATGCATTAAAGGGGGTAAAGTCAGCGTGATTGATTATAAAATGATTTTATTACCATTCTTGATTTCAGTGGTGCTAACACCGTTGGTGAAGCAATATTCTATTTATTGTGGGGCTTATGCCAAAGAAAATAAGCGCACGGTCCATCATGGAAAGATTTCGCGTATTGGTGGTGTAGCGATTTATTTGGCATTCATTATAACGATGGCTATCTTTGTGAAGGCGGATCGTCAGATCAAAGGTTTGGTTATTGGAAGCAGTATTATGTTTTTTACTGGTTTAATTGATGATTTAATCGATATTAAGCCACTGGTTAAACTAACGTTAGAAGTTATTGCGGCTTTGGTGTTGATTTATTTTGGAATTTCAGTAGACATTATTCGTTTGCCTTTGGGCATTCAAATTGATACAGGTATTATTTCGTTTATCTTTACGATTATTTGGGTGGCCGGTATCACAAATGCGGTAAACCTGATTGACGGTCTAGATGGTCTTTCCGGAGGTATGAGTGTTATTGTGCTTGTGGTCATTGGTTCTATCGCCATCATCGAAAGACGTTCGGATTTATTAAGCATTGCCTTTATTTTAGCTTTTGGAACATTGGGTTTCTTAGTTTATAATGCGCATCCAGCTAGTATCTTTATGGGAGATTGTGGATCGTTGTTTTTGGGGTTCATGATTTCGGCAATTTCATTGCTTGGATTTAAATCGAGTACGATTTTGACGTTGGCATTGCCTATCTTATTGTTGATGCTGCCAATTATTGATACGTTATCCGCTATTTTGAGACGTACTTTAAAGGGTATGAAATTTATGGAGGCGGACAAGAGTCATATTCATCACTTGTTGATGCGCCAATTTGGACATCGTAATACTGTAATTATCATGTGTGGTTTAACAGCGCTTTTTGGATTGAGTGCTTTTGCGTATATGATCAATCGAAATATCGGCTTTTTAGTTATGGTCATTATATTGTTGGCGGTAGAGATCTTTATTGAGAAATCGGCAATGATTAGTGAGAAATTTCATCCTTTAATTGGTTTGTGGCATCGTATTCAAAGAAAATCGCGAAAAATATTCAAAAAAGTAGGCTAAAATGCCTACTTTTAATATTGTTTTCACATTGGTTTGTTAAAATGGGGTTATGGAACCGAATGAATGGCAAAAGTACAAAAACAAGAAGTCGACGGAGTATACACAGAAAATAACGTCGCAGGCTAGAATTGCTGAAGAACAACTGTTAGAGGGTTTAAATGAAAGTGAGGTTTATGATTATATGCTTTCTAAACTGAATTTTTGTCAGAGGAAACAAATGTATTCGAGTTTAGAAGCCAAGGTGTATGTGAAAGTTGGTGACATATGCTTTACAGATTTTGGATTGGCCTATCTAAGTGAGGTTGGCTATCAGCATTTTGGTTTAGTGTTGGCAATGAAGAATGGGAAAATATTTGTAGTACCTATGAGTGGGAATAGTAGTGCATATCATAGGGCGTATGATCCTGTATCCCATATGGGAAAGCGTCATTTGATGCGTTTACCAGAAATTGAGGGCTTAAATAAGGCGAGTGTATTATTTTTAAATGATGCGAAATGGATCAATTCGGCGCGTGTGATTGATGTGAAGGCACATATTGATCCGAATTCTCACTTGTTTGATAAAATAAAAAAATGTGTTATGCAAATGATGCTATAATAGGAACATGTCAAAATGTGTAGTAGCCTGTTCAGGTGGACCTGACAGCATGGCTTTATTAGATCAATTGAATAAACAAGGCAAGGACATTGTCGTTGCACATGTGAATTATAAACATCGCGATACGGCAGATAGGGATGAGAAAATAGTGAAGGAATATTGTAAAAAATATGATATTCCTGTTCGTGTTTTATATCCGGTGCATGAGAAAGGAAATTTTCAGGCATGGGCAAGAGATGTTCGTTATGCTTTTTTTGAAGAAGTGGCAGATGAATTTGATACGAAATTATTATATGTGGCACATCAGATGGATGATGTGATTGAGACGTATTTGTTTCAGAAAAATCGAAATATGATTTGTGACTGGTATGGCTTAAAAGAAAAGAGTGTGAGGCATGGATATCAAATCATTCGGCCTTTACTGAATTTCACAAAGAGTGAATTACAACAATACTGCAATGATAATGGCGTTTCTTTTGGAATTGATGAATCGAATTTAACCAATCACTATACGCGTAATGTGATTCGTCATACACAAATCGAAAAGTTGAATCGTAATGAAAAGGAAGAATGGATTTTAAAGATTCAAAATGAGAATGATTTTTGGCAAATAAAAAGAGCAGGCATAGAAGATTTTTTAAAGAATTGGAATAGGGATGTCGATTCTTTATTGAATCAAGAAGATGGCTGGCTTTATTTAGATACTTTCTTATTTCAGGCTTTGAGCCATCATTTCTCTAGGAAATACATGGAAGAGTTGTGTGTCCAATTAAAGGGAAATGTGCTGATTGAAATAGAGGATCATTTATTGGAAAGGCATAATGAAAAGTTGTATTTAATGCCAAAACCACAGAATGTGTATTATACATTGAATGAATTGGAGTATAAAGATTTTAAAGAATTCTCTATTATGAATCATGGCCAAACAATTGAGTCTTTTAGTGTGGAGGCATCTGACTTTCCTTTGGTGGTGCGTCATGTTAAAGTGAATGACGTAATTTCGATGCGTTTTGGAAATAAGAATGTACATCGTTTCTTTGTGGATCGAAAAATCTGCAAGATATACCGAAAATATTGGCTGGTTGTGGAAAATAATGCAGGAAAAGTTATTTTCGTACCAGGCCTTGGATGTGATGTAGAACATTATTCACAAAATCAACAGTTCTATTTTAAAATGAATGGTCTAGATTAAATGTTTATGTTACAATGTTTAGGTAACTTAAGGAGAAAAACACCATATGATAGCTCAAGATATTGAAAAAATTTTATTAAGTGAAGAAGAAATCGAAAACCGTTGTGTGGAACTAGCACATCAAATAGAAGAAGATTATAAGGAATCTGGAGAAACTCCAATCGTAGTTGGATTGTTAAGGGGAAGCGTTCCTTTTATGGCTGAATTAATCAAGCGTTTTGAATTTCCATGTGAAATTGATTTTATGTCCGTTAGTTCATACGATGGAACAGAATCAATTGGAGATGTTCGTATTTTAAAGGATATGGATCTATCTTGTAAGAATCGTTCTATTTTAGTTGTAGAAGATATTATTGATACAGGTAGAACTTTAGTTGAAGTAAAGAAAATGTTTAAGAATAAAGGTTGTCTAGATGTTCGTTGTGTAACATTGTTAGATAAACCAAGCCGTCGTGTTTGTGAAATTGAAGCGGATTACGTTGGTTTTGAGGTGCCAAATGAATTTGTGGTTGGATACGGACTGGATTACAACCAGAAATATCGTAACTTACCATTTGTTGGCGTTTTAAAACCTGAAATTTATCAGTAGGAGGAAGATTATGAAGAAGTGGTTAAATTATTTACCAACCATCTTCATTTTATCAATTGTATTATCATTAGTTTTTTATAGTTCACAGGGCAGTACTGTACAAATGAATTATACACAATTTGAGAAAATTGTAGATGAAGTTGACTTTAAGAAGAGTTCTATGACAATTAGTTCCACTGTTATTCAGTTGGAAGGTACTTATGAGCAGAACTCAAAGACAGTTGGATACAAGGTTATTGTTCCAAGAACAGAAAAGAATATTGAGAAGTTGGAAAAGGATTTGCAACGTAATGGTGGAAAGCTAACAGTAGAAGATCCAAACCAAGGAAGTGTATGGATTTCTATTCTTTCTCAAATCATTCCGTTCTTGATTATTGCGGTATTCTTCTACTTCATGTTTTCTAAAATGGGCGGTGGAGGCAATAATAAAGCCTTTGAATTCGCAAAATCAAAAGCTCGTGTTGAATCGAATGTAAAAGTTCGTTTTAAAGATGTTGCGGGTTGTGAAGAAGAAAAAGAAGAAGTAAAAGAAATTATCGATTACTTGCGTTCACCAAAGAAATTTACAGATATGGGAGCACATATTCCTAAGGGAATCTTGATGGTTGGTCCTCCAGGAACTGGTAAGACTTTATTGGCAAAAGCCGTAGCTGGAGAAGCCAATGTTCCATTCTTCTCGATTTCAGGTTCTGACTTTGTTGAAATGTTTGTCGGAACAGGTGCGAGTCGTGTTCGTGACATGTTTAAAACGGCACAAAAGAGTGCGCCATGTATCATTTTTATTGATGAAATCGATGCCGTTGGACGTCAGCGTGGAGCTGGTATGGGTGGCGGAAACGATGAGCGTGAACAAACATTGAACCAATTATTAGTTGAAATGGATGGTATGACAGATAATGCTGGAATCGTTGTGATTGCGGCTACAAACCGTCCAGACGTATTGGACCCTGCTTTACTTCGTAGTGGTCGTTTCGATCGTCGCGTTACTGTTAGCTTGCCAGATATTAAGGGGCGTGAAGCTATTTTACAGGTACATGCTCGTAACAAGAAATTGGCGAGTGATGTTTCACTTGCAAATTTGGCTAAACGTACGCCTGGATTCTCTGGTGCAGATTTAGCTAACGTATTGAATGAAGGTGCTATTTTAGCGGTTCGTAAAAATGAGCCTAAGGTTACAATGACGGATTTAGATGAAGCCATTGACCGTGTTATGATGGGACCTGCGAAAAAGAGTAAAAAATATACAGAAAAAGACAAAATTCTTGTGGCTTACCATGAAGCGGGACATGCCGTTATTGGTTTAAAACTTGAAGATGCAGATATGGTTCAGAAAGTTACAATTATTCCTCGTGGAGATGCGGGTGGATATAACTTGATGACACCTCGTGAAGAGAAATACTTCCATAGAAAATCTGAATTTATTGCGCAGATCACTGGTTTACTTGGTGGTCGTACAGCTGAAGAGATCCAATTTGGTGAAATCAGTGCTGGTGCTGTAAATGATATTGAAAAATTAACAGAAATTGCCAAAAATATGGTTCGTGTATATGGTATGTCTAGTTTAGGTCCTATCCAATATGCGGATCCTCAAGGAAATGTCTTCTTAGGAAGAGATTATACAAAAGGTAGTGATTATTCTGCAGGTGTAGCGGCTGAAATTGATAAAGAAGTTCGTGCGATTGTAGATGAGTGTCATGAAAATTGCCGTAAGATCTTAACTGAAAACAAAGATTTGTTGGATTTGATTGCGAACAATTTGTATGAACATGAAACATTAACAAATGAAGAAATCACCAACTTAATGAATTATGGACAATTAACAGATCCTAATGTTGAAGCAAATGAAGAAGAGGAAAAAGTAGAACAAGAAGTTGTTCAAGTTCCAGAGATTCCGGAGACTCCAACTGGTGTTGATCAAAAGGATTTGGATGATGCGTTCAATGAATTAACTAAGAAAAAAGATTAATTACACACTAAAGCCATCGATTGATGGCTTTTTTTAAGGGTTAGATGAATTAGTAATAATAAAAAGTCAGATGTATGAAACAATTGGTAAAAGATAAATAAGGTAGTTATAATTAAATTATAATATAACAAATAATATGAGGGCGTTTATGAAAAGAAAAATAATATCTATGATTCTTTGTGTAGGGTTGGCTGCACAATCTAGTTTTTTGTGTGTAAAAGCGGAGAAATTAAATGTTGATGTAGAACCTGTTGTGATGGAATTTAAAGGAAAATCTACTTATAGCTTATCTGGCAAAAAGGCGAATAAAGTAAATGAAAACAAAACAATGGGTGAAATGTTATTGAAAGGTGATTTAAATCAGTTTGATTCTGCAAATAAATCAGAATTTCTAGTTAATGATGGAATGGTTAGTTTCTGTTATGAAGCTTCTTCAAAAAAGATGAAAGCTACTGATAAAAAATGGCATTTAGTAAATGATTCTTCTAAAAAAATGGATGATATCTCATTAGATGGAAAAATGAATAAAGGTGTAGCAATTGTACAATCTTCTCCTGACAACAATACGTGGACCACACGTAAAGTTGTTACAGATTTTTTTAACAAAAAAAAATCAAATAAAAAGTTGTATACGACAACAGATATTGAATTGGATAATGGTTGTTATTATAGAGTCGTTATTGCGTATACACTAGGAAAAGAAGGAAAAGATAGTAAGGTTTTATTTGTTGATACAACAAAAACAAAGACAAAAAAATGTATGGAAGTATATTCGTTTTATATCAGTAATAAAAATAGTGGCACAGAGAATGTGTTAACGACACCTAGAAAAGAGCTTGGATCTGTAGTAAATACAGGAAAAGATAACGGTTATTCTCAAAGTAATGAATTAGATCAGGACGATCCACATTTTGGATGGACTTTGGGAACATTTACTATAAATGGATTTACAAGAGAAGCAACGACAGAAGATAATGTGTTCTTAAAAAATGTAGGGGATAAAATTACATTATGGTTCACTTTAAAACAAGATATTAACAAATTAAATGGGGATCCGATGTTAAAAATATCAGAGGATAAAAATGGTTATGATAAGCATTTTCAGGTTGGTAAAACTAATTTTAATCATGGTACGTTGATTATTCAACAAACAGATTTTGAAGGGAATAAATATGAACCTATTGTATACACTGATTTTTTAAAGGCAAATGCTTTAGTGTCTGCAGATACAAAAGTTCAACTTTTTGAAGAAGGAGATTATGAACTAACTTTAGATTATGAGATTGAAAAAGATAGAACAGTAGGTCATAGTTACACAAATTATAAAATAACTTTCCCTTTTAAAATTCGCAATGGAAATTGCATGGTATATCCGTTTGATCTTTCTACAGGAAGTGAATTGTCTGAGAAATCTATAGCGAATGAAGGTTTTAAACTGGATATGGCAAAATCTAGATATTTAACCATCGATGTTCAAAAATCTATTGTTAAGGTTGATAAAGATGGATACTTGACTGAGGATGTTCGATTTAATCGTCCAGCTAAAGACAATGAAGAATACAAGGCAGAAGGAATTTATACATTTACTGTAAAAAATCAATATTCAGATGCTGACCCAGTTACTAAAACTATTTATGTTGGAAATAATAAGTATTATAAAGCATTATCGAAATATGGCATTTCGGTTGATGAACTGAATGAACAGATTCATTTGGGGCACACACTGAAAAAGAACGGAACATTAAAAGATACTGATCTTGAGGAATTAAACTAATGAAAAGAATAATTAAAAATATCTTCTTGTGTCTAATGTCATTTAGTTTGTTTTGCGTTACTGGATGTAATACAAATACTAATTCTGAAAATGTAGATAAGAAAACCACAGAAGAGAAAAAAGAAATAACAACATACAAATACGAACCTAATTTTGATTCGTTGAATGATGAAGATTTGTTGAGATATGTAAGAGATGATGTGTATTCAAATGTTGTCGAAAGCATTCCGGATGGTTATTATGTAGATAATGTTGATACGGCTTATATATCACAAGAATATTTAGATGAATTAGAGTATAATTCAAAATCAAATGTGTTTTTTGGATATTCTTTAAAAGATATTGAGAGTGTTTATAAGGATCAAAAGTATGTATTTACATTAAGTGATACAGGGGAAACTATTGTTCAACCATTTGATTCTTATGATGAAACGTTTGAAAAAGTTGCGAAGAATGTTGCGGTTGGAACAGGTGTAATACTAGTTTGTGTTACAGTTTCTGCAGCAACTGCAGGTACAGGGGCACCGGCAATAAGTATGATATTTGCAGCCTCTGCTAAAACAGGAACTGTGATGGCTTTATCTGGTGGTGCAATTGGTGCAACGGCAACAGGCATTGTCACTGGTATACAAACCGGAGATGTTGAAAGATCTTTAAAAGAGGCAGCTGTATCTGGTAGTGAAGGTTTTAAAATGGGAGCTATTACAGGTGTTGTTCAAGGTGGAGCATCTGAAGCAATTGCTTTAAAAGGAATGACACTTAATGGTTTATCAATGAATGAAGCGGCAATGATTCAAAAGGAATCTAAATATCCAAATAATGTTATTAAACAGATTCATAATATGGATGAATATAATGCACTTAAATCTGCAGATTTAAAGACAAAGATGGTGAATGGTAAAACGGCGCTAATAAAAGAAAATATTGACCTTAATCTTGTCGATGAAATGGGGCATACTAATTTGGAACGAATGGCCGAAGGGTATAGTCCTTTGGATAAAAATGGACATTCATATGAATTACATCACATTGGTCAGAATAACGATGCAACTTTAGCGGTGTTAACACGAGAAGAACACGATAGTAAGTTTCTTCATGGATTTAAGGAAATTAGTGAAATTGATAGAAAAGCGTTTAAAAAGCAACGTAAACAATTTTGGAAAACTATGGCAGCTATGTTAGGATAAAGGAAGTGAATTTATGTCATTTGTAAAACAATTAAAGCAAGATGAAGACTTTGTTTCTATGCCAAAAGGAGCAGCAGAAAAAGAAATTATTGAGGCTGAAGAAGAATTAGGATTGTCTTTCTCAAAGGAGTTTATTTCTTATACAAAAGAGTTTGGCTGTGCAAGTGCAGATGGCCATGAATTCTTAGGTGTGGTAAGGCATAAAAGACTGAGTGTTGTAGAGCAAACAATTTTAGCTAGAGAAGAGATTCCTGCTTTACCTTTATCATTCTATGCTGTAGAAATATCAGGTGATGATGGAATTGTTGTATTCCAAGATAAAGATGGTAAAGTATATGGAGCCTCTGCACAACATAAAATTACAAAGTTGGCAGATTCGTTGGAAGAATATTTATTAGATTATTAAATTGTATACTTAAGCCATCGATTGATGGCTTTTAGTTTGGCTTGAAATGGATACAAGAATTCAGTAGAATGATGCTTGTGAATTCTATTGTGGAGGATAATTATGAAAGATCAACTATTAAAAGCTCTTGTTTTAAATGAGCATGTTCGTTTATATATTGTGCGTACAACTGACTTAGTACAGGAAGCGCAAGATCGTTTTGATTTACATCCATGTGCTTGTGCAGCTTTAGGAAGAACTTTATCTGTGGCAAGTATGATGGGTGCTATGTTGAAATCAGAAGAAGAAATGTTGTCAATCACAATCAATGGACATGGTCCAATTGGTTCTATTGTGGTAGATGCATATGCGAATGGAAATGTTCGTGGGTTTGTTTCAAATCCCCATGTAGAGGATGTTTTGATTCGCCCAGGAAAATTGAATGTAGGAGCTGTTGTCGGTACAGATGGAACTTTAACAGTTACTAAAGATTTAAGTATGGAAGAAAACTTTTCTGGTTCGGTTGAGTTGCAGAGTGGTGAAATTGGGGATGATTTTGCCTATTACTTCACTTTGTCTGAACAAACACCAACAGCTGTAGCATGTGGAGTTTTAATAGGAACAGATGGCCGAGTTGCCAGTGCAGGTGCTATGATTCTACAAATGCTTCCAGATGCGACAGAAACAGACATTTCTATTTGTGAACACGTACTTGAAGGATTGAAACCAATGAGTACTTTAATTCAAGAATATGATGATTCAAGTTTAGAAGATTTGGCAAATGACATGTTTGAAGATGCGAAGATTTTAACGACACAACCAGTAGCTTATGATTGTCCTTGTTCAAAGGTACGTATGGCTAGAGCTTTGGGAACTATAAAAAAATCAGATGTTTTAGAGATGGCTGATAAAGAGCATGGTTGTGAAATCACATGTAATTTCTGTAATGAAACATATCATTTCACTGAAGAAGAATTAAGAGCGATTGCGAGTAAGATGCATGATTAAGATTGGAAATGTAGAAATCGAAAATCCGGTTGTGATTGCACCAATGGCAGGTATTAGTAATATCGCATTTCGTAGAATTGCGAAACGCTTTGGAGCTGGTTTAGTTTGTAATGAAATGGTAAGTGATAAAGCTTTATACTATGATTCATTGAAGACGAAACAAATGTGTGTCATCGATGAAAATGAACATCCTGTATCTTTTCAATTGTTTGGCCATGATATTGATACGGTTGTGTATGCAGCTAAATATTTGGATACGCAAACAGATTGTGACATTATTGACTTTAATATGGGGTGTCCCGTAAACAAGGTTATCAAAGCACAGGCAGGAAGCTTTTTAATGAAGGATATTGATTATGCCAAAGAACTTGTATTGAATATTGTACAAAATGTAAATAAGCCAGTGACTGTAAAAATGCGATTAGGCTTTGATACGTATCATATTAATTGCGTTGAAATGGCGAAGGCTATGGAAAGTGTGGGCGTTAGTGCTGTTGCGGTGCATGGTCGTACGCGTAATCAGATGTATGAAGGAAAAGCAGACTGGTCTTATATTAAGCAAGTAAAAGAATCGGTATCTATTCCTGTTATCGGGAATGGGGATGTCCGCAGTGTAGAAGATTTTCACCGTATGATGAATGAAACAGGTTGTGATGCGGTTATGCTAGGTCGTGGAA
>ULYX01035279.1_pt1 | contig 12554 bp, 9 predicted proteins | sample 1962591 | NCBI WGS metagenome assembly ULYX01 (sample SAMEA4835874, study PRJEB28245) | human gut metagenome | biome: gut microbiome; material: fecal sample | place: Denmark | collected 2008
GAACTTTCCTTCACGGAAATCCTCGATAGCTTCTTCGATGGTGTTTAATTGAATCTCGCTCATATTTATTGATTATTTATATCCGAGTTATTTTTTTAGCAAATGTAATGAATATATCATATTGATCAGCTCCTTACTGGTCTTTTGTACCATAACGATATCATGCCGTAGCAATTTACGTTGGTACGTAGCCAATAGGTAGATCGGCAATCCCAGTGGGAAGAAAATACCGATAGCCAAAGCAAGTTTCCCGTTTATATGCTTGCTTAGCTTATTATTGTAACCTCCGATGACCGGGTAGTCCATCAATTTATTCAAGAGCAAATTCTGGTCGGAATTACTTAATTCCTCCACGATATTTTCCGTGTCTTGAGCTAACAGTTCCGCTGTGTTATCTTTTCCTCCTTGTTTCCAAAATGTCAGATAATTGATCCAACGTTTATGGTTTGTCAGATAAGTCGTACTTTCTTCCACCAATTTCTCCAGTTGGGGGAGGGTGGCCTCATAATCGGGGGTGTATATGATCACCTCTTTCCGTTCCACTTTTCGCCCTTCACGCTTACCTATTAAGTTCTTCAAGGCATTCACGTAAGTGTCGGCATTCAAGATAACAGAATCTTTTACCGCTTTATAGGTTAGGAATATACCCATAGGTGTTAGGACCACGGAGCTAAGCCACATACCTTCCCATGCGTCCCAAACGCCGTCGCGTGCCATCTTGAAGCCCATATTATCTATAATATAATAGAAGATAAACAAGATTACCGAGATAACGACCGGCACGCCCAACCCTCCTTTACGGATGATGGCTCCTAAGGGCGCTCCGATAAAGAAGAACATGATGCAAGCGAACGATACCGTGAATTTCTTATGCCATTCCGTCAAGTGGCGGCGTACCTTATAGGCCTCGTCGCCAACCGTGGCCGCGCGGAAATAATAGTCGGTCTTGATATTCTCGATCGAGGATTTGGCCCGACCTAATAAGGCGGCTTGGCTACTCGCTGCTTGCGCTAGGTAAAGACTGTCGAAATCCAACTGGATGGTAGGAGTGATTACCGGCAATTTTTCCTGCTGCTCGTCTGGTTGCCCCTCGGCTTCACTCTCTTTTTTAGCCCGTAAGGACTTTAGTGTTTTTACGTATGAGGCATCGTAAATGCTTTTTGCGTTCACGTCCTTGATGCTATCCAAGCGTATGCCCATCGAATCGATAGAGGTTTGTAAATCCTTCAAGTTTTTTCCCATATATTGGTTCTGCATGAAAGATTCGTCGGTACGGTTGAAATTCGCGTCGAATTCAATCAAGATATCCTTGCTGCTGAATGATTCTCGTCGATAGGGGACGGCGGTTCTCGCTTGCGTCGTGTTGGCTTGGCTTTTACCTACGTTCTCGAAAGATTCTCCGTTGAATAAAGATAGGACAAGGAATAATTTATCGGCGGATGTCTTTAGCCGTCCGGAGTCCGCTACGATTACACGGGCGTTATTGAATCCTTCCGAATAATCATAGATCATCACGTCTTTTAATAAACCGTCCTTCGGGTCCTTTTTCTTCACATATACATTGAATCCGGGAATATCTTTGTAGAATGAACCTTCCGGAATATCCAATTCCGGTGATTTCTGGCGCATGGAATATAATAATGTATATAGCTTGACTTGGACAACGGGCATTACGTTGTTTTGGAAGAAAAAGGCTCCCACGCTCACGAATAGGAGCGTTACGATCAAAGGACGCATGATATGTATCAATGATACCCCGGCAGACTTCATGGCCAGTAATTCCAGACGTTCCCCTAAATTTCCAAAAGTCATTAATGAGGCTAATAGAATAGCCAAGGGAAGTGCCATTGGGACAAGGAACAAAGCCGCATACATAAACATCTCCGCTAATACAGGGATGCCAAGGCCTTTTCCCACCATATCGTCGATGTATCGCCAAAGAAATTGCATCAACACAATAAACAGACAAATACCGAATGTCATAAGAAACAACGGCAGGAATGTCTGCAGCATAAATGTATATAATCGTTTTATTCTCAACATTGCCTAATCTGGTTGAAGTGGCAAAAGTAGTGTAAAAAACGATAACACCCCACAGATTTCTGTAAAACTACTCTAAATACCAAGCGTTCGCTTCAAATCTTCCACTTGCGAGTCCCATAAATTAATGGAATCTTTTTTCTCCCCGGGTTCGGAGAAATCCGTAATCTCAAGTGCCGTAGAACCTGTTAATTCGATTGTATGGATTATAAATTCGAAATAAGCGTTCTCATCTTCCTCGTCTACCCAGCGGTAACGGATAAAGTTCTCCGGCTTGGAGTCGATCACTGTTGCCTCTTGGGCCTCTTTACTCCATTTAAAGGTATAGAGATTATCATTTATAATGACCTCGTCGGCGAACCAAGCGGAAAGTCCCAAAGCGGTGGTTAGGTGATTCCACAGGCTTCGTCGTGAAACTTTATCGAAAATGTATTCGATATGAAACTTCTCTTTCTTCATTGTTCTTATCCTTATATTTGCCGCAAGATACGTAAAAGATTTGAAAACGACTAATTTTAATGATGAAAAAAGTATCTAATAACTAACTGTTTAGGTGGAGACCTTAAAAATTAAGCGAATTTTTTTATTGAAAATGTTGTGTAATTCAAAAATAACCCCTACTTTTGCACCGTCAATAAGAGAAACAGTGACAATAAAATGATGGCGAGATAGCTCAGCTGGTTAGAGCGCATGATTCATAATCATGAGGTCCCCGGTTCAATCCCGGGTCTCGCTACCTAGAAAAGGAGGTCGATTTTTCGATCTCCTTTTTTATGTCCTTTTTTCTTTTGCTATCAGATGGTCTTTTGGGAGGATAAAAAAACCTGAACAATCTTTCTCGTAAACGATCTTGATTGTTCAGGCAAAATAATTATGTAACCTCGCGGTTATGTTAATTAGGTTTGCCTACATCATAATTTAAGGGTAATTATATATGTAAGCAGGGTCATAGGGTAAAATTTCGCAAATTGCTTTGCTTGATTTATAAATACAAAGATATGTATGTCTAAATGTTTTGAGTGATGGTATTTGTCTCAATAGGAGAATGTATTTCTATCATATAGATAACGCACGCCTCGGAAATCATCTGAAGCGTGCGTTTAGCATATAAAATTTAAATCTAGTTACCCTTGTTTATGTAGTGACCCTGCTGTGATTTTTATATGCTTACCCTAATGTCTGTTGCGAATATATTCATAATATTCATAGGTTGTATCTTTATTTGATCGGTATTTATATCAGCTTAGTGTGTAAAACTATCAACAGGTGGAGTGAACCTTGTGATGAAGCGGGTTTTCGTTAGTATTTAAATAAAGTTAAGACGGTGTTCGTGTCAATATCATGGGTATTCCTATCACGGAGAATGCGGTTTTTGAGAGAAAAACAGCGCACGCCCGAAATTCTCTAATCTCGTGACGTGCGCCAAAGCATATAAAAATTGAGGGTATCTTAATTCATTGTTATATGTTGGATAACGGTTGCCCAGTCAGCAATTGTAATATTAGCCGAAACTTCTCCGGAGTACTTGAAAGTGATCTCGGTGCGTTTTCCGGGGGTTGCAGCGAATAATTCTCCATTTTTGTCTTTTTCGCTAGAAAAAATAAGATTGCCGTCCTTGTAAAGCTCTACCGTTATATTTTGAGCCGGAAAAATGGCTTGGGTTTCTGTTGTCAAATTACCTTTTTCGTCAAAAGAAGCGGGGAAAGCGAATTCAACCTCTTCTCCTGTTGGGTTGCCATTGTAGTCCAATGAGCTTTTTGTATTTTTAATTCGATATTCAAAATTTCCGGCATTACTCCCTAGATACTTGATCAGTCCTTTTGTTGAAAGCTGGAAAATTGAAGTTTTGCGAATGATTTGTAATTCGTTTGATACGGTGGATTTTGTTGAAGAGTTCTTATGAAGCGTAACTTGTCCATAGAACAAATCGCTCGGAATATTAGCTATGCCGTTATTCTCTTTTAGGCTGACTTGCAAATCGGATATAATATTGGCTTTGCTCATGTTTGAAATCTCTTCGTTTCCAGAATTGATTCCACTCCATGCGATCACGGTTATGTCATTACTGTTCGGACAGTTAATGTCTATAGCCCGGCGAGATAAAATTGTAGATTTGTTTACATTAATCTGCTCGAAGAAATCGTTGTTTTGATCGAAGACAAATAATGTAGCTCCATTCACCTCTCCCTTGGTCGTAATGTCGTTACCATCTGAATTCATTGCTTTTAATACCACGGAGAATGGTACTTCGGCTTGTTCAATAACCTCACTTGTTGTTGCTACTACGTCATTTGAATCATCCGTGCAAGCGGAGAATGACAAAACTGTTAAAATAACAGAAACCGCAAATACGCAATTTGCGAAAAAATTACCCCTTTTCATGACCCTACTTTTTATATGCTTTACCCTTAATCTAAGTGACTTGGTTTTTTTGACCGCCCCTCAACGGTCTTTCCTTATCACTACATCGCAAATGTATGTATAAAAATCATAGGTTGTATCTTTTGTGATGGGTATTTTTATCAAAAAAGTGGGTAAAACTATCATTATACCTCTATATTCCTCTGTTGATGCATGTTTCGGATGATGATTAAATAATGTTAATGGGTTTATTCCTGTCAATTTGAGTGGTAAATATATCATCGCTGGTCCTTATTGATAGCCTTGCCTCTGTTGTGTGATAGGAATGCAGTTGTTGTTAACGTCTATTAAAACGACAGTAAAAAACGTTCGTTTAAATCTTGCGTTTTCATGTGCATAAATTATGAAGTCTCATTGATAATCATGTTATTTTTTTATTATTTTTATCCAACTGAATAACTGAAATTTAAATAAAATTTTTGACCTTTGTAAGGCTGCAAAAAAGTTGAAGATAAAAACGCAAGATTTAAACGAACGTTTTTTACTGGCGTTTTATATAAATAACATCTTAATAATCAATGATATGAGATCAAAAGGTTTTAAAGCGAAATTTATGATGGCATTTTGGGGCTTGTTCGTTGAAGCTCATTATATTGCTGCGAACAATGATACAATGGAGGGCTCTCAAGGAATTCTACCTTTTATCATTTTACTGATAGTGTCCATATGTGTAATAGCTTTTTTGAGTTATTATATGTATAGGTTGAAGAAAGAGAATATTGCCAAAGGTGGTGAGCTTATGGCGAGAAACGATGAGCTTCTTCGGTCTGTCGATGCGTTAAGCGTAAAAAATCGGGAGATCCAACAAATGTTGGTCAATAAAATCCGTGAGACTGATAATTGGAATAGGGATAATGAGGTAGAACGGGAGGATTTGAAAAAGCGCCTTGAGGAAATGGAAAAGCTCCATAATTCGTTTTTTGTTGAAACGATTCATGAAATGCGTACTCCACTATCGCTTGTGCTTGGTTCGTTGAGTGAGTTGTTGCAACGTAAAAATGATATTGACTCTAGTGAAGCGACTCAATTATTGTCTGCTTACCGTAATACTTTGGCTCTTCAAGACCTTATCGAGCAATTGCGAAATACCCGTCATGGAGATGACGTGGCAAACCATCTTCGGATAGCTCGTTATGACATGATCAGTATAACAAAGCAGATTTGTGATTTATTCGTGGACTGGATAGCCATGAATAATGTGGAATTTCATATTAATACCCAAACCTCTGTTCTTTGGGTCTGGATAGATCGTCGGAAGATGGAGTTTGCCTTGCGTGTACTTTTATCTAATGCGTTAAAAAATACCTACCGCTTTGGAAAGATCTCGATCAATATTTCCGTGGTGCGCTCGAATGGTAAGGCTTATTGTTCTTTCTCTATCCAAGATGATGGGTTAGGAGAAAGCGAAAGTACCCGTTTGGGTTTGAAACAGATCGTGGATATGACAGAATCCTCCGGCGCTATTTTCGAAGGAATTTCATCGGAGGACGAGACGGGAACCCAATATACGATATTGATTCCATTGGGGAGAAGCCATTATATGGAACGTGCCGTGGAATTCATCGAGCCAGATGGTGATCTGGTAAAGCTGAATGAGATGCAGAAGGAGGAGATCGCCGAGTTGATCCAAGTTGTTCCGAAAAAGAAAGAGACCGGGAAGAAAATGTTGGTGATTGATGACAGTGATCAGATCCGTTGGTTCCTGCGTCATGTTTTTGCCAGTGAGTATCATGTTTCGGAAGCTCATAATGGCCAGGAGGGTGTAGAGATCGCGCGAGTTGAACGGCCGGATTTTATTTTATGTGACGTGATGATGCCCGTTAAAGATGGGCTTGCTACCTGTCGTGAAATCAAAGGCATCCCAGAATTAGCGCAAGTGCCGGTTGTCTTGCTAACCGCAAAGGTAGAGAGTGAGGATGTTATAGCCGGCATTGAATGTGGCGCCGATGATTATATAACCAAGCCATTCGATGTAGAGGTGTTACGAAGTAAGGTAAACAGTTTATTGAAACGTAGGGATGAGATGAGACGTTTCTATACGTCGAATTCTGTAGGTGCGCATCCCGAGGGAGAGAAAACGGTAAAGAAAGATGATTCCCCTTCCAATCTTTTTATGGATGCGGTTATCTCAACGATCGAGAAACATTTGGATGACCCTAGTTTTGAGGCGAAGATTTTGGCGGATTCTTTAAACATGAGTCTCCCTACATTATATAGAAAGATAAAACTCTACTCGGATAGTAGTATATTGGAGCTTACCCGTATGGTACGTTTGAAGAAAGCCGCCGAGCTGATCAGTATGCAGCGATACTCTATCCAAGAGGTTTCGGAAATGGTCGGCTTCAACGATACCGCCACTTTCCGTAAGCGTTTTACGGAACAATACGGCGTCACTCCTTCACAGTATCTGCCGGGTAAGAATTAATCGTTTTGCCATTTCCCGAATAATCGTCGGGGAATGGCAAAATTTTTTATTTGTTTTTTGAAACGATATTTTTCAACCTCTTTTTGATAGCCTTACAACGGTGCTAATCAGCCCGAAAATATCCCGAATGAAAATTTATAGTTTTACCTCTTATTTATGAAAGTAACACCTATTTACTTTTTTTTATCGTCCAAATACCTTTGCAATGTCATTAACGAACAACAGATTGGTCATGGGGAAGATTTGAACAAAGAGTTCTTGTTATGTGACTGAAAATGTAAAAAGTGATTGAGAAAGAAAGGTTTATATAAAAGATTTATTAACTCATAAAATTATATGTATATGAAACTTAGAAATTTATTATTCGGGACAATGATCGCTTGCGTGTTCGCGGCGTGTTCAAACGAGGATGATCCTATCGTAGGACCGGATCAACCGCAAACAGGGGAAAATAACGCAACACTGACTATTTCTGTGAAAAATGTGGCTAGAAGTTTGACTAAAGCTGCAGCGGAGGGGACACAGACTGAAAATGAAGCTAAAATTACAAACTTAACAGTTGCTCTTTATGATGCTGAAACTGGAGCGCTTGTCGCTTCAACCTCTGATATTGCCAATGAGGATGCTGCTGCGGATAATGATGAGGTTCAATTTGCCGGACTGACAGAAGGTGCGCAATTACGTGCTATCGCATTTGCTAATATGCCTGAAATCTCACTGGCTGGTACAACAATTGACAACTTTGTATCTCCTGTATATACGATGCCAGCTGCCGGATTCGCAGAAAATTATTTACCAATGAGTAGTGGTTTGTCTGATCCATTCACTTTACAAGCAGGTAAAAACTATTATGGATATACTAAAACAGCGGGAGAAGGTGAACATATTCTTGTAGCAGATCCCTTGTACTTGATAAGAAATGTAGCGCGCATTGATTTTACGGGACTTAGCTTAGACATGACTAGAGCTGCAAAAGATGTATACGTTGAAGGAATTGCGACGATTGTACCAGAATGTGTATTCATCATGCATGGGCGGACGAAGTCCAATGCAGCAGATATGGGTAATGGCAATAGCTGGTGGAATGTCGTTAGCAATACCGTATGGGGTAATGTGTCCGCAACTTATGCTGCTAATGCTACAGATTATGCTTCAGGTTATAGAGGAGATTTCGTGAATGATGACGCTATGTTTACGAATATGAGAGGTTCTATTATTGAAGGATACAAGGCCAGTTTACCAGCCACCGCATTGGTACAGAATATCGCAACTGAAGATGGTGTGTCTGCGACTATCACAATCGCCCCTAAATTCTATGTGTTCGAAAATCCCCAAGTTAAGGCTGCTCGTGAAATGAATGGTGCTGAAAATTTCAAACCAGAGGATCTTGCAACTGAAATTGTAGTTAAAGGTACTTATAAGCTTGAAAATGCTAAAAAGAGCGGAAGTGATGCAGTATACAACTATGCGGAGAAAACAGCATATTGGCCTATTAAAATTGCTGCGACGAATGAAATGGCAGCAGCTACGGCTGAGTATTTAAAGGATGGAAAGATCCATCGTAATATAATTTACAGTATTGACGCAACTTTAGCCGGTAGAGGATATGATGATCCTACTGTTCCTCCAACAGACTTTGTTGAATTGTTTGTTAAGACAAAGGTTCTTGATTGGGGTAGCGCAAATCAATCTTCAGTTGTCGAATAATATCTATTCTTTGAATAACGTCCAAAAGGCATTCCTTTTATCGGGAGTGCCTTTTTTGCATGTATAATTCTGGTTATAAATTGATCCGGAGACTACAAAATTTACTATCTTTTCCTTATGATGGCGATCCCATATGTCTTGAACCTAAGAGCCGGAATATTATTTCATGAGAATATCTACAATATCTACAATTCAACCTCATACTTATTGTAAATAAATATGTTATATAGTGGTTGCAGATGGAATAACATCTACAATTTTCATTCTGCATCTACCATGTTTTAATGGGAAACGCAAAAAAATCACTTCCCAAGCTTGCGGACTCGTATATTTAGTATTATACGATTTTATAAGAGACAGACAAAGGGATTAAAGCCAATAAGAGTTTCAATAGGTGAAGTTAGTGGTTTCATACTGAAGAAACTTTTATTTCATACTAAAGAAACAAAAGTTTCTCTATAGCAAAATTTTTGTTTTTCTATGCAAAAAAAACTATTATTTATTGAAATACAGAATGTTATACATTATTTATCGTTAGTGGTAATTGTTTGTGCTAATCTTTCTGGTAACCTAATGATGGTAGATCGAAGTTTGTAGTGGTAGATGTTCACTATCTACCACCACAAGATAAATTATTTACAATCAAAAAATTACATAAATAATGGTAGATATGGTAGATGATTTAGATTCTCTACACATAGAACGATGTCTGGTGCGTGTCCGGGGAGAACAACTTCTTAAACATAAATCTTTTAACTTTCTAATTCAGCCAACGGACATTGATATATATTATAACAAAAGGCATTCCCTGTTGATAGAGAATGCCTTTTGATTATTATTCAAAGAATAAGTATTATTCGATAACAGGAGCTTGAGTGGCTGTACCCCAGTTCATAACCATTGTCTTTACAAACAAGTCAGCTGTAGGATCCCCCTTAGGAAGAGTAGGATCTGCATAACCATTACCTGCGATAGTAGCAGAAATGTTATAAACCACGTTTCTATGTACCTGACCATAATATGTGTCTTCACTATCTAATCCATCGATACCAATCTTTATCGGCCAATAGCGCAATACAGGAGTACTCTCTTCGCCGAATGTCCAAGATGTGTTATCGTTCATTATAGCTTTTATATAAACTTCACCACTGATTACCAATTCGGATGCCAAAGTTGTTTTATCCAAGACGAAAGCCTGGCCTTCTTCTTCCGGATCTTCTTGTTCTCTGGCCGCTTTTGTCTGATCATTAGGCAACACATAAAAATATAAAGAATTAGCAAGAGTAATTGCTTTACTTCCGGTAATAGCAGTACCATCCCAATTCTGAGTATATGTTGTTTCTGCTGTACTCAATGCCTTTATATAATTAGCAGCATCGACAGTTCCAGCAAAACGGCCGAATGAGTTACTAGAGTTAGTCCCGGAATAATAATCATCTCCATCAGCAGTTTCATAAGTAGTGGCAATATTACCCCAAACCTTATCTGGCAGATTGAACCACTCTGTATTACTTTGGCTTTGGTCTGCCACCTTAGCTTTTGTACGACCATGTAATACAAAAACATCCTTAGGCACAAACTTAATCGTTCCTGATTTGTATTTTTGACTACCATCAACCTTGACTTTAGTCATATCCAAATCAAGGGCATTCAATTCCACACGAGCCACATTTCTAATTAATCCTAAAGGTTTTCCAGATTCAATACTGTGTCCTCCTGTAGTGTTTGAGTAACCATAATAATTTTCACCTTCGGCAAGAGTGAATTTAGGGCTAATACCACTACTCATAGGTAACCCATTCGCTCCTTCTCCGGAAAAGACATAGTAAGCAGATGTCAACTCAAAAGAGTTAGCGGTTGCGGTAAGAGCATCCTTTGGAACATTCGCGAAAGCCAAAGCACGATAAGAAGCACCAGCCTTTAATCCCTTAAACTGAATCTCATTGTTTGAATCAGTAACCTCTTCATCCTCATTAGCTGTAAGATCACTAACTTGTAAGAATGTTCCGTCTTCATTATAAAGGGCTACAAATAAATTGTAAATCTTAGCTTCGCCTTCCTTGGCGTTCTCATCCTCGCCGGCTTTTGTCTGTGTGCTCTTTGTTAAGTTTTTCACCACAATCGTAAGATCAGCGGTGCCTGCTTCCGGTGTAGGTGTCGGATCCACGCTAGGGATAGGATCATCCTCGTTTGAACACGCCGCGAACACGCAAGCGATCATTGTCCCGAATAATAAATTTCTAAGTTCTATTGGGGAATGGTTATAGGGGGTTGTTCTTTAGTTGATTAGGCTTTTGTTGTGTGAAGGGAAGTAACAACTCAGTAGTATTAATTACCCTCAACGTTACTTCTTTAATCGAGGTTTTTATTACATTTGCCGTATGATCTCCCGTCAGGGCGAGACTCCGCTGGAAAAAACAATTTATGTATTGAAGAATATGAAATCTATTTGATATGTCCCCATTTAAAGAAAAAGAGGCATACTTCCGACGCTTGCTCGACGTAGCGAATGTGAATGCCTTGTCCCCCAAGGAGCGTGCGACGTACGATGAGAATCTGAAGATCTACCGTGACTGGAAGGCCACGATGGAGTACGCCGTGGAGGAGGCGGAAACAAAAGGTAAAGCAGAAGGTGAGCGTTTGGCTACCCTACGCAACGCTCGTAACATGAAGAAAGCCGGTGTCGATCTTTCATTAATCGCCGAATGCACGGGGCTTTCGTTGGAAATAATACAAAGTCTCTGATCTGATAAGCCAGTTGCGGACTGAAACTATAGCGGATGACACGGATCTTGGGGAGAAGTATCTTTCTTGATCCGTGCCATACGAATCTGAAGTAATATCCGTCTCATGCGTCTAATACGCCATTAAACCGGTCTATTGCCTGTCTTTTACTAGCATCGATGATTTTCGCGTATACTTGTGTGGAGATGATGTTCTTGTGTCCTAGTAATTTACATACTGTATACAAGTCAATGCCAAGAGCTAGTGAAAGAGTGGCGAAAGTATGGCGGGCCACGTAAGTAATATTTAGAAATGCAATAAAAAACAGAATGACGATAATTAAACGTAAAACGTTTATAATTAAGCATTTTGCAAGAATTGCAGAACAGACAGACCTGCAAAAGAAAACAAAATATTGCAGCGTTTCAGTTACCAGACTGTTAGCCGCCTGTTTCGGAAACAACGGCAGGTAACCGAATTTTTACCGATAGGAACAAAGCGGATTTGTATTCACTGTTTATCAATGTTTTGCATGCCAAAGGACGCTTTTCAAAGGAGTATTTTTACAACCTAAAAAAGAGCGTTATGAAAGTGGAAAAATTCAAGGTGCTGCTCTACCTGAAAAAGAGCGAGCCGGACAAGACCGGCAAGGCCCCGATCATGGGACGGATCACCCTCAACCGCACGATGGTGCAGTTCAGCTGCAAGCTCTCCTGTACCCCCGGGCTATGGAACGCGCGTGAGAGCCGATTGAATGGCAAGAGCCGGGAAGCGGTGGAGACTAATGAAAAGATAGAGAGGCTGCTGCTTGCCGTACACTCGGCCTTCAATTCCCTCATGGAAAGGAAAAAGGATTTCGATGCCGCCGCGGTCAGGGACATGTTCCAGGGTAACGCGGGCATGCAGATGACCCTGCTCAAACTTCTCGACCGGCACAACGAGGAGATGAAGACCCGTGTCGGCGTGGACCGTGCGCCGACGACAATGTCGACCTACGTGTACACCCGGCGCACCCTTGCCGAATTCATCAAAACGGAATTCAAGGTCTCGGACCTCGCCTTCGGACAGCTCAACGAGCAGTTCATCCGTGACTATCAGGACTTCTGCTTGGAAAAGAAGAAACTGGCAATGGAGACGGTGCGCCATTACCTGTCCATCCTGAAAAAGATCTGCCGCATCGCCTACAAGGAAGGGCACTCGGAGAAATACCATTTCTGCCACTTCAAGCTGCCCAAGC
>ULYX01021188.1_pt1 | contig 12523 bp, 7 predicted proteins | sample 1962591 | NCBI WGS metagenome assembly ULYX01 (sample SAMEA4835874, study PRJEB28245) | human gut metagenome | biome: gut microbiome; material: fecal sample | place: Denmark | collected 2008
TTGAGAGGTCGCTTCCCCGTTAATAAATTAAATCCCAAAATACACTGCTGAATACGCCGAAAGATCCAGCACAGCTTTTCCATCCGTAACCTTCACTTTCTTCTTCGTATACTTCTTACTGCCTCCAAATGTTACATCATCACTAGCCAGAATCACTTCCAGTTCCTTTGCATCCGTTATTGGAAGCTCATAGCCTTTCTGATCCTCATCCGAGAAATTAAAGACAGCAACGATACGATCTTTTCCATCTGTTCTTTCAAACGCATAGATACAGCGCTCTTCCTGATGGCAGTCCAGCCACTGAAATCCTGCATTCTCATAATCTTTGGCAGAAAGAGCAGGAGTTGTCAGATACAGATGATTCAGTTCCTGCATGAAGTGGTGGAAAGTATCGTGTATCGGATACTTCAGGATATCCCAGTCCTGCTCACGCTTTTCATCCCATTCGCGGAGCTGGCCGATCTCGTTACCCATGAAGTTCAATTTTTTTCCCGGATGTGCGTACATATACATATAGAACGCACGCGCCTGTGGAAATTTCTCTTCGTACTCACCATACATTTTTTGTGCAATCGTTGCTTTTCCGTGAACAACTTCGTCATGTGAAAGAGGGAGAAGGAAATCGTCGTTATAATAATACATCATAGAGAAAGTAAGCTTGTGATAATCGCGGCTTCTGTATTCCGGTGCGGTGCGGAAGTAGTCAAGTGTATCGTTCATCCAGCCCATATCCCATTTGTAATCGAATCCAAGTCCGCCCTGATCAGCAGGTTTTGTTACGCCTTCGAAAGAAGTAGAATCCTCGGCAGAGAGCATAACTGTCGGGTGCAGTGTTTTTAATCCGCGGTTCATTTCACGAATAAAGTCTACTGCATTATTGTTGACACCTCTTGCCGGTTCACCCTGCCAGTAAATGATACGGCTGATTGCATCCATACGGATTCCGTCCACATGATATACGCTTAACCAGTAGTTCGCAGCAGACTGCAGGAAGCTTCGGACCTCGCCTCTGGAGTGCATGAAGTTGCAGCTTCCCCATTCGCTGACACCGACATCCTGGTGTGGATATTCATAGAGTGCAGTTCCGTCATAGTCGGACAGTGCATAGTGATCAACGGCAAAATGTACCGGTACAAAATCCATGATAACACCGATGTCATTCTTATGGCAGGCATCGATGAATTTCATCAGTTCTTCAGCAGTTCCGTAGCGGGCGGTCGGACTGAAGAATCCAGTGTTCTGATATCCCCAGGATTCATCACATGGATGTTCGCTGAGCGGCATAATCTCAATATAATTGTAATCATTTTCTTTCAGATAAGGAATCAGGATATCGATCATTTCCACATAAGTATACCAGTCGTCTGCTTTTTCAGAAGGCTTTTTAAATGATCCGAAATGCAGTTCATAGATGTTCAGCGGCTTGTCCTTGCATACCGAACGCTTCTGCATCCATTTGCTGTCTTTGAATTTATAGTGGGACAGATCGCGGATGATGGAAGCAAAGGCCGGGCGTAGTTCCATGCCGAAGCCGTAAGGATCGCAGTGCTCTACGCAGTTTCCGTCCTGTCTGTAGATGCGGTACTTGTACATCATGCCCGGCTTTGCACCTTTGGCATAGCATTCCCAAAAATTGCCGTCATAAGTTTTGTTCAGTTCCCATTCCTGCCAGTCGTTAAATTCCCCAATGACTGTAATGCGTGATGCGGCAGGTGCAAAGGTACGGAATGTGGTTCCGTCTTTGTCCGGGTGTGCGCCGAGAAATTCATAAGCGTCGAATATTTTTCCTGTGTAAAATCCGTAAAAATCCATATTAACCTCCGTGAAAATGCAACGTAAAAGATCAACTGTCGAAAAGATAATGGACAGTAGTTGCTTTTTTGATTTATAATTATATTATAAGAAAAATGCGAGGAGGTATCCACCAACAAAACCGACGAAAGGATGGATAACCGACGAATATGAGAAAGTGTTGGGAAATGGGAGGTAAGATGGATCTTAGAATTGAGAAAACAGAGCGGGGAATCAAGAACGCATTTATCGAACTGCGTTCCAGGAAACCTTTGGAAAAGATAACAGTAAAAGAACTATGTGAAAGCGCAAGAATCAATAAGTCTACCTTTTATGCGCATTATAAAGATATCTACGATTTGTCAGATGCGATGGAAGAAGAAGTAGTACAGTCGATTGCGAACAGTATCCAGCATCCGGAATATCTGTTGGAGCATCCGGCAGAGTTTGCACGGGAACTTCTGATGGCTTATGTATCGCAGAATTCCCTGACGGCGATTTTATTTTCCGGCAGTCAGGCGAATCATTTTGCGGATAGTATCGAGCGGAGCATCAAGCAGATGATCTTTGAAAAATACCCGGAATTGAAAGAAGATACAGCAATGAATGTGATGCTCAGCTATTGTATACAGGGAAGCTACCACGCTTACCAGAAGAATCGGAGCGGAGATATCATGACGGTGATCGATGTGATCGCAGGGATGACGGGAGCGATTCGATCGATGTATGAAGAACGATTGGGGGAAAGCAGATCATGAATCTGGAACAGCCGTGTATCCGCATTTCGGTGCGGAATCTGGTGGAATTTATATTAAGACATGGAGATATTGACAATCGGACCGGAGGGGCAGATAAGGATGCCATGCAGCAGGGCAGCCGCATACACCGGAAAATCCAGAGACAGCAGGGGGCAGAGTACCGTGCAGAAGTTCCGTTAAGATATCAGATCACGTGTGATGGATTTATCCTGAGTGTAGAAGGAAGAGCGGACGGAATCATAGAACTTCCGAAGCGTGTGGTGGTCGACGAGATCAAAGGTGTATTTAAAGATCTGAAACGTCTGGAAGAGCCACAGCCTTTGCATCTGGCACAGGCAAAATGCTATGCATATATTTATGCAGAACAAAATAATCTGGAAGAGATCGGAGTGCAGATGACGTATTGTAATCTGGATACCGAAGAGATCCGTAGATTCCGGGAGACATATACCCGGGCAGAACTTAAAAAATGGTTCGAAAAGCTGGTATCTGAATATGAAAAATGGGCAAGATACCAGATGACATGGAGAGCAAAGAGAAATGCTTCCATTAAAATCGTAGAATTCCCATTCGAATACAGAGATGGACAGAAGAAACTGGTTGAGTCTGTATATCGGAGCATTTTAAGAAAAAAGAAATTATTCATCCAGGCACCTACCGGAGTCGGCAAGACGATGGCGGCCGTATTTCCGGCGGTGAAAGCTGTCGGGGAAGAACTGGGAGAAAAGATTTTTTATCTGACGGCCAGGACGATTACCAGAACGGTGGCAAGTCAGGCATTCGCGATTCTGAGAGAACAGGATCTGAAGATGAAGGTCATCACATTGACGGCAAAAGAAAAAATCTGTTTCTGTGAAGAAACCATCTGTAATCCGGATGTGTGTCCATATGCAAAAGGGCATTTTGACCGTGTAAATGATGCCGTTTATGAACTGCTCACATCGACAGACGAGATGAGCCGGGAAGTATTGGAAGAACAGGCAAGAAAATGGAATGTATGTCCATTTGAAATGGCACTGGATGTATCACAGTGGGTAGACGCAGTTATATGTGATTATAATTATGTTTTTGATCCAAATGCACATCTGAAACGCTTTTTCGGAGACGGCGTCAAAGGAGAATACCTGTTCCTGATCGATGAGGCACACAATCTGGTAGAACGCGGCAGGACAATGTACAGCAGCAGTATTTGCAAGGAGGATTTTCTGAAGATCAAAAAGCTGGTAAAATACGGGGAACCGAAACTTGTCTCGGCGTTGGAGAGCTGCAATAAGCAGCTTCTGGAATTGAAAAGAGAATGTGACGGCTGCCAGATACTGAACAGTGTGTCACATGTGTATATTAAGCTTCTGTCTTTGATGACGAAGCTGGAAGAGTTTATAGAAGACTGTAAAGATGAAGCGATACGGAAAGAGGTGCTGGAGTTTTACTTTGGTATCCGTAATTTCATATATATTCATGATCGGCAGGATGAAAATTATCTGATCTATTCAGAACTTAGTGAAGAAGGAAAGTTTTACCTGCATCTGTTTTGTGTCAATCCGGCAGGATGTCTGCAGGAATATATGGGGAAAGCAAATAGTACGATATTATTTTCGGCAACATTTCTTCCGATCAATTATTATAAAAAACTGTTATCTACAACAAAGGAAGACTATGCAATCTATGTGGAATCTCCATTTGAACCAGACAAAAGATTATTGCTTCTGGGAAATGATGTCAGCACGAAGTATACCAGGCGAGGACCGGAGATGTACCGGAAGTATGCAGAATACGTGATGCATGTGATAAAAGGAAGAACAGGGAATTATATTGCTTTTTTCCCGTCTTATCGATTCCTGGAAAAAGTCTGGGAAGTATTCATGGAATTGCCACAGGAACAGATTGAAGTTGTAGTACAGTCCCAATATATGACGGAGCAGGAACGGGAAGAATTCCTGAAAAAATTCGAACAGGAAAGAGCACACAGCCTGATCGGTTTCTGTGTGATGGGTGGTGTCTTTTCAGAAGGAATTGATCTGACGGAAGATAAACTGATCGGGGCAATGATCATCGGGACAGGACTTCCGCAAGTGTGCCTGGAACGGGAACTTTTAAAGTATTATTTCGACCGGAAGAATCTGAACGGATTCGATTATGCTTACCTGTATCCGGGGATGAATAAGGTGTTACAGTCCGCAGGAAGAGTTATCCGGACCGATCAGGACAGAGGTGTGATCACACTGTTGGATGACCGGTTTATGGACAGACAGTGTCAGGAGGTGTTCCCGAGGGAGTGGAATGATTTCCAGATCTGTAACAGTGAAAATATTGAAGAAAAGATTGCAAAATTCTGGAAGGCGGAAGAACAGACAGATATGAAATAAGCAGCATTAAAAAGAAAAATACCATGAGGAACATATGCTCCTATGGTATTTTCCATCATGCATCCGAAAGATGTATTAAAAATAAGATAAAAATTCCTGCGCAGCTTTGGATATCGGGACTTTCTCGTTATATGCGATGACAAGCTCCCTTTCCGGAAGTACTTCTTTTGTCTCGACAATGAAAAGCGAATCCGAATCGGAGGTCTGGGAAAGGCAGAAATCCGGAATAAATGCAATTCCAAGTCCGATGCGGGCAAGATCAATGAGAAGATCATTACTGCTGAGTTCAATCTCCGGAACCAGATCCAGCTGGTTCTGAAGAAACAGATTGTGCAGATATTCACTGGTTGTACTTTTTCTGTCCAGCATAAGGATCGGATAGTTCAGAAGTTCTTTGAAAGAGAGCTTCTTTCCTTTTAATTCCTCAAATGCCTTGTCTGCGATAAATACATCCTGAAAATCTTTGATTTTTTTTACATTCGGAACATTCCCGAGATAAGCATTCGGTGAATTGACAACGATCAGATCCACCTGTCCGGTCTCAAGGAGTTCTACACAGCGAATGGATGTCGCATTGGTAACTTTGATATGCGCTCCGGGAAATTCCCGGTGGAAACGTTCCAGATAAGGTACCAGAAAATACCGGCAGATCGTGTCACTGGCTCCGATATGAAGCTGTCCTCCGCGTGCGCCGACATCGAGGAGCTGGCTTTCGCCGCGCTTGATCAGGCTGATCGCCGGTTCGATGTGGCGCAGAAGGATCTCGCCTTCGGTAGTAAGACGGACTTTCTTGGTACTCCGGATGAATAAGGTCTGATCCAGCTTCTTCTCCAGTGCCTTGATGGACTGGCTGACAGCCGACTGTGAGATGAACAATTGCTTGGAGGCTTCCGAAAAGCTTAAGGTGGAAGCTACATAGTAAAATACTTTATATAATTCATAGTTAATATCCATGATAAGTCCTCCTAATGAATCTTAACTGTATTATAAGTGAAATGAAAGAAAATTACAACCGTATTTATAAATAGAAGTGTTATAATAATGAAAAGCAGGAGGAAAAAGACTTGAAGAAGCTAACAACGATCATATCTGTTACGGCCATGATGTGTGCAGTGATGGCAGCACTGATATTTAGTATATGGCTGGCCGTATATGGAGACAGTAATTACAGGTTTTATAAAAAAGAATATCAACGCTATGAAGTGACGGAAGATCTGGATATGAGCATAGACCATGTCATGTATGTGACAGAACATATGATGAATTATCTGATCGGGAAAGAGGAGAAGCTGTCGGTTGTGACGACAGTGGAAGGAAAAGAGCAGGATTTCTTTAATGAAAGAGACCGGCTGCATATGCGTGATGTCAGGAATCTGTTCCTGGGAGGAATGAAAGTCGGAGTAATCTGTCTGGCTGTGGCAGCAGTTATACTGGCGGTACTGAGAAAACGGGAAAAAGACTGGAAGAGACTGTATTTCAGAACATATTCGATCGCACTGAGTGCCTGGCTGGTCATAGGCGTACTGCTGGGGATTGCATTCCGTGTAGATTTTACAACGTGTTTTACGATTTTTCATAAGCTGTTTTTTACCAATAATCTGTGGGTATTCGACCCGGAGACGGATTATATGATACGGATGCTGCCGGAAGGATTCTTTTCGGATATGGTGATCCGCATCAGTGAAGTGTTTGTTGCAGTGCTGATTTTGATATGGATTGTATTGTTTTGGGGAAAAAGAAATTATAAAAAGGAAGAGAAAAAAGATGATTGATAAGCATAAGTTATAAAAGTGTTTAGATATATTAATTGTATTAAATAATGATTGTTGTGTTATACTAACAATAGAAAATGTGTAAAAATTCATTTGTGGAGGATTACTTATGAGCAATGTAAAAAGAGTGTACGTGGAGAAAAAATCAGGATTTGATGTACAGGCAAAGGAACTTAAGACCGAGATCAGAAGCTATCTTGGAATCAAAGACGTAGACAGCGTCCGTGTACTGATCCGTTACGATGTGGAAAACGTATCGGATGAGACATTTGAGAAAGCATGTAACGGCATCTTTTCTGAACCACCTGTAGATACATTATATAAAGAAGAATTTCAGGCAGAAGAAGGAAGCAAGATATTTTCCGTAGAATTTCTTCCGGGACAGTTTGATCAAAGAGCAGATTCCGCTGTGCAGTGTATTCAGTTTATCAAAGAAGACGAGCAGCCGGTAATCCGCACTGCGACTACTTACGTGATCCATGGTGGAAACGGAACTGTTTCGGATGAAGAATTCGAAGCAATCAAAGAGCATTGTATTAACCCTGTAGATTCCAGAGAAGCACAGGAAGAAAAACCGGAGACACTGGTTACTGTATTCGATGAGCCGGCAGATGTAAAGATCTTTGACGGATTTAAAGATATGGAAGAAAGCAAACTGAAAGAATTATACGATTCTCTCGGACTTGCCATGACATTTAAGGATTTCCAGCATATCCAGAATTATTTTGCGTCAGAAGAAGACAGAGATCCTTCTATGACAGAGATCCGTGTTCTGGATACCTACTGGTCAGATCACTGCCGTCATACAACATTCTCGACAGAACTTACAGATGTTTCGTTCGGCGATGGTGATTACAGAGAGCCGATGGAAGCAACTTATAAACAGTATATCGCTGACCACAGTGAGATTTTCAAAGGAAGAGAAGATAAGTTTGTCTGCCTGATGGATCTTGCACTGATGGCAATGAGAAAATTAAAACGTGAAGGAAAGTTACAGGATCAGGAAGAGTCTGATGAGATCAATGCATGCAGTATCGTTGTTCCGATCGAGGTAGACGGAGTGGAAGAAGAGTGGCTTGTAAACTTTAAGAACGAGACACATAACCATCCGACAGAGATTGAGCCATTCGGTGGTGCTGCTACCTGCCTTGGAGGAGCTATCCGTGACCCATTGTCAGGACGTACTTATGTATATCAGGCAATGCGCGTGACAGGAGCCGCTGATCCTACCGTATCTGTAAAGGATACATTAAAAGGAAAGCTTCCACAGAAGAAACTGGTCAGAGAAGCAGCTCATGGATATAGTTCATATGGTAACCAGATCGGCCTGGCAACCGGAGCGGTAAAAGAAATCTATCATCCGAATTATGTTGCAAAACGTATGGAGATCGGAGCAGTGCTTGGAGCAGCACCGAGACGTGCGGTTATCAGAGAGACATCGGATCCTGGAGATATCATCATTCTTCTTGGCGGACGTACCGGACGTGACGGCTGCGGCGGAGCAACAGGATCTTCCAAAGTACATACAGAAGAGTCCATCGAAACATGCGGGGCAGAAGTGCAGAAAGGTAATGCACCGACAGAAAGAAAGATCCAGAGATTATTCAGAAGAGAAGAAGTCAGCAAGCTGATCAAGAAATGTAACGACTTCGGTGCAGGCGGAGTATCCGTTGCTATCGGAGAACTTGCAGACGGACTTCAGATCGATCTTGATAAAGTACCTAAGAAATATGCCGGTCTTGACGGAACAGAGATCGCAATCTCTGAATCACAGGAACGTATGGCAGTTGTTGTAGATCCAAAAGATGTAGATGAATTCATGAAATATGCATCCGAAGAGAACCTGGAGGCAACAAAAGTAGCAGTTGTAACAGAAGATCCAAGACTGGTACTTTCATGGAGAGGAAAAGAGATTGTAAATCTTTCACGTGCATTCCTTGACACCAACGGAGCACACCAGGAGACAACGGTAGCAGTTGACATCCCGAACAGAAAAGACAGTATCCTTGTAAGAGAAGATGTGAAAGATGTAAGAGAAAAATGGCTTGGTATGTTAAAAGACCTGAATGTATGCTCACAGAAAGGTCTGGTAGAGATGTTCGACGGGTCGATCGGAGCAGCTTCTGTATTCATGCCGCATGGTGGAAAATATCAGAAGACAGAGACACAGGCAATGGTGGCAAAACTTCCGGTATTAACAGGAGACTGCGATACTGTAAGTATGATGAGTTACGGATTTGATCCATATCTGTCAACATGGAGTCCATATCACGGAGCAATCTATGCAGTGACAGAATCTATCGCTAAGATCGTAGCAGCAGGCGGTGACTACAGCAAGATCCGTTTCACATTCCAGGAATACTTCCGTCGTATGACAGAAGATCCACACAGATGGAGCCAGCCGTTTGCGGCACTTCTTGGTGCTTACAGTGCACAGCTTGGATACGGACTTCCTTCTATTGGTGGAAAAGACAGTATGTCAGGAACGTTTGAAGACATTGATGTACCGCCGACACTGGTATCTTTCGCAGTAGACATTGCAAAAGAGAAAGACATTATTTCACCGGAACTTAAGAAAGCCGGAGATAAACTTGTATGGCTTCGCATTGAGACGGATAATTACGATATTCCTGTATACGGAAAGGTTATGGATCAGTACGGTAAATTTACAGAAGATATCCACAGCGGTAAGATCGTAGCAGCTTATGCACTGGACAGACATGGTATTGCGGCAGCAGTCAGCAAGATGGCATTCGGTAACGGCATGGGTGTGAAGATTGAGCATAATGTAGATACAAGAGATTTATTTGCACCGGCATTCGGAGATATCATTGCAGAAGTACCAGCAGATAAGGTGTCTGAACTTGGAATTACCTATACCGTGATCGGTGAAGTGACAGATAATGCGGCAATCGAATATAAAGATGTGAAGATCGCATTAGAAGAGGCAGTATCTGCATGGGAAGAGACGCTGGAAAAGGTATTCCCGACCAATTCCGGAGCGGAAGGACAGGACGAGAAGGTGGAGACAGGATTATATGATACATCAGATATCTATATCTGCAGCCACAAGATTGCGCAGCCAACAGTATTTATCCCGGTAATGCCTGGAACAAACTGTGAATATGACAGTGCGAAAGCATTCGAAAGAGCAGGAGCAAAGGTGATCACAAAAGTATTCAGAAATATGAGTGCATCTGATATCGTTGATTCTGTAGAAGTATTTGAAAAAGCGATCGAACAGTCACAGATCATCATGTTCCCAGGTGGATTCAGTGCAGGTGACGAACCGGACGGATCAGCAAAATTCTTCGCAACAGCATTTAAGAATGCGAAGATGAAAGAAGCGGTAGAAAAATTATTGAATGAGCGTGACGGACTGGCACTTGGTATCTGCAACGGATTCCAGGCTCTGATCAAGCTTGGTCTGGTACCAAGCGGAGAGATTACAGGACAGCAGCCGGATTCACCGACACTTACATACAACACGATCGGCCGCCATATCTCCAAGATGGTCTATACAAAAGTAGTAACGAACAAATCTCCATGGCTCAGAGAAGCAGAACTTGGCGGAGTATACACCAACCCTGCATCTCATGGTGAAGGAAGATTTGTTGCAAATAAAGAATGTCTGGACAAGTTATTCGCAAATGGCCAGGTTGCAACACAGTACTGTGATCCGGAAGGAAATATCACAATGAACGAAGAATGGAATGTCAACGGTTCTTACTGTGCGATCGAAGGTATTACAAGCCCGGACGGACGTGTACTTGGTAAGATGGCGCATTCAGAAAGAAGAAACAGAAGTGTGGCAATGAACATTTACGGAGAACAGGATATGAAGATCTTCGAATCAGGAGTAAAATACTTCAAATAATGAATGTTCAGGTGTCTGAGACTTCCGGTGATGAGATGAAAATTGACATCCTTGTATTATAATAAATGCAATTTAGAGCGCAATCTGTTTCATAAAAATGAATAAAACATGAGAAAAAGCACAAAACCCTTGCAAAATCTGCAAGGGTTTTGTAAAAAGTTGCAAAAAATAATAAAAACTGTAAAAAATATCTTGCCAGATACACTTGTTTGCTTTACAATAGTAAAGGACAAAGGCGTCAGGGAAAAACAGATGGCGTAAGTCATCTGCTTTTTTTATTCCAAAGCGTGTAGAAAAAACAGCCGGCGGCTGGATCGCAGTATTTGGACAAATTGTTGGACAGGGACGCTTTTGAAAAGGATACGTATATTATTTTAGGAGGTAGAAAGCTATGTCATATGTTGATGAAGTACTGGAGAAAGTAGTAGCTAAGAATCCTGCAGAGCCAGAATTCCACCAGGCAGTAAAAGAGGTATTAGAGTCATTAAGAGTTGTTGTAGAGGCTAACGAGGAGAAATTCAGAAAAGACGCTCTTCTTGAAAGACTTGTTGAACCTGAAAGACAGATTAAATTCCGTGTTCCATGGGTAGACGATAAAGGACAGGTTCAGGTTAATACAGGATACCGTGTACAGTTTAACAGCGCAATCGGACCATACAAAGGAGGATTACGTCTGCACCCATCTGTAAACCTTGGTATCATCAAATTCCTTGGATTTGAGCAGATCTTCAAGAACTCACTGACAGGACTTCCAATCGGCGGAGGTAAAGGTGGTTCTGACTTCGATCCTAAGGGAAAATCAGACAGAGAAGTAATGGCATTCTGCCAGAGCTTTATGACAGAACTTTGCAAATATATCGGAGCTGACACAGATGTTCCTGCAGGAGACATCGGAACAGGTGCAAGAGAGATTGGTTACATGTTCGGTCAGTACAAGAGAATCAGAGGCCTGTATGAAGGTGTCCTGACAGGAAAAGGATTAAGCTACGGCGGATCTTTAGCAAGAACAGAAGCTACAGGATATGGACTTCTCTACTTCACAGAAGAATTATTAAAGATCAACGGAAAAGACATCAAGGGAATGACAGTTGCAGTTTCCGGAGCTGGTAACGTTGCAATCTATGCAATCCAGAAAGCTCAGCAGCTTGGAGCGAAAGTTGTAACAGCAAGTGATTCTACAGGATGGGTATATGATCCGGACGGAATCGACGTTGCAGCATTAAAAGAAATCAAGGAAGTAAAACGTGCAAGACTGACGGAGTACAAGAACTACCGTCCTAATTCAGAATATCATGAAGGACGCGGTGTATGGTCTGTTAAGGTTGACCTTGCTCTTCCATGTGCTACACAGAACGAACTTCACCTTGAAGATGCAAAACAGTTAGTTGCTAACGGATGCCTAGCTGTATGCGAAGGTGCTAATATGCCTACTACATTAGAAGCAACACAGTATCTGCAGGAGAATGGTGTGATCTTTGCACCTGGTAAAGCTGCAAACGCTGGTGGTGTTGCTACATCTGCACTTGAAATGTCACAGAACAGCGAGAGACTTAGCTGGACATTTGATGAAGTAGATGTAAAACTGAAAAACATCATGGTAAACATCTGCCACAATATGGACGATGCTGCAAAACGTTACGGAATGGAAGGTAACTATGTTGCCGGAGCTAACATTGCAGGATTTGAAAAAGTCGTAGATGCTATGACAGCTCAGGGAATCGTATAATATTTTCAAAAATGCCCCGCAGGCCTTGTGTTTGCGGGGCTTTTTTTGAATCAGATTAACGCACAGCGATTTTGAATTATTCCGGTTATAGAAGAAATTGTAGAAAAAATTTGAAAAAATCAAAAAAACAGTTGACTTTCCAAAAAACCAATGCTATACTAACGAAGTCGGTTCGAGAGAGACGACAAAATATATGGGATCATAGCTCAGCTGGGAGAGCATCTGCCTTACAA
>ULYX01016169.1_pt1 | contig 12485 bp, 14 predicted proteins | sample 1962591 | NCBI WGS metagenome assembly ULYX01 (sample SAMEA4835874, study PRJEB28245) | human gut metagenome | biome: gut microbiome; material: fecal sample | place: Denmark | collected 2008
CAAAAAATCTTGCGTTAAGAGAGTGGGATTGTCCGCAGTGCGGAACCCATCATGACAGAGATGTAAATGCGGCGGAAAATATCAGAAATGAGGGAATGCGGCTGGTAAATACATGACCTTAACACAATATAACACAACCGTGGGACACACGGGGATAGCTCGCTTATGCTTAGCACAGTAGTGTTATCGAACGAGAACCAAACTTGCCGAGGTTGGGAAGCTCCTACCTCTACAGGTGGGGAGGATGTCACAATTATGGTATACTGTGTTTTGAGAGGCAGTGAATGGAATTTAATTTTAAATGTAGAAATGATACCAGGTTGAAAGTGAATGGGGAGAAATGAATGGATAAAATTGGACATTTAGTTATGACAAAGTCATTATCGGGAAATATACACAGAGCACATAAAGCAGCATTATTGTTTGGAAGTATTCTGCCAGATCTGCTGGTGTATACTTATCTGGAGGGTCATACATGGGAAGCAACCTTCGAACAGATTACAAAACAGATGAAAGCGTTAGAGGCAAAAGGAAGAGGCGGAAGCTTTTCTTATTTAAAACTTGGATGGATTCTTCATTATGTGGAAGATTATTTTACCTATCCGCATAATACGATTTTTGAGGGAACAATTTCAGAACATTATGCTTACGAGAAAAAAATGACAAAGTGGATGCGGGAGGGAGCTTTAGAGCAGATGTCCCTGCCGAGCTGTAAGAAGCTTGATTCTGCTGCGGAAGTGGAGGAGAGACTTCAGGAATTACATGACAGATACCTTTCACAGAAAATGTGTTATGAGAATGATATGGCATATATGCGGCAGATGGTTTCGGAAATATTGAATTGTTATGCCGAGATTTTTGTGAGAAAGAGCGAGTTCGCACATTTTATGGAATGGGTGCGGAAGAAAGTTGGAATAATGACGGGATTTGTTTCTTAGAGTGTGTTTGAAAAATGCTTTTTTCAAACACGCTCTAGTATCTTTTGCTTAAAAAAGTTCAGAACTTCTTGCATAAAAATCTAGAAATGAAGTGAATTGAATTTAAAATTTATTTGTTCCTATAAAAATGCAAGAAAAAGCGCAAAAAACATTGACAAAATGAAGGAAAAGGATTATAAAACTTCATGTATACAAGAAATGGCTTGTATACATGAAAGGAGAGGACAAAAATGAATACATTAGTCATTGTTTTAATTGCTGCTGTTTTATTGACAGCTGCGTATGCATTTTATGGACGGTGGCTTTCTAAAAAATGGGGAATTGACCCAAAAGCAGAGACACCAGCTCATAAGTTTGAAGATGGACAGGATTATGTTCCAACTGACGGTTGGACAGTATTTAGCCATCAGTTTTCATCTATTGCTGGAGCAGGCCCTGTAACAGGAGCAATTCAGGCGGCAGTATTTGGATGGCTTCCAGTACTTTTGTGGGTATTAATTGGAGGTATTTTCTTTGGAGCAGTTACCGATTTTGGAGCATTATATGCCAGTGTAAAAAATGATGGTAAGTCCATGGGACTTCTGATCGAAAAATACATCGGTAAACTTGGAAGAAAGTTATTTCTTATTTTCTGCTGGCTGTTTACTTTAATTGTTATCGCAGCTTTCGCTGATATGGTAGCAGGTACATTTAATGCTTATACGGTAGATGCCAATGGTGTGATTGCACTTTCCGATGCAGCAAAAACAAATGGAGCAGCAGGAACAATTTCCCTTTTATTTATCGCATTTGCAATGATTTTTGGTTTACTTCATAAACATCTGCATCTGACAGGATGGAAGGAAACGGTTGTTGGATTAATCTGTACTGTAGCAGCACTTGCTATTGGTATGACAATGCCAATTACATTAGGAAAGGACGGCTGGACATATATTACATTTGTATATATTTTCTTTGCGGCAGTACTTCCAATGTGGTTATTAAAACAGCCTCGTGATGCGATGACAACCTATATGTTTATTGGAATGATCGCAGGAGCTGTTGTTGGATTATTAGTAGCGCATCCTACAATGAATCTTCCTGTATTTACAGGCTTCCATAATGATCAGCTTGGTGATTTATTCCCTATTTTATTCGTAACCGTTGCTTGTGGAGCAGTTTCTGGTTTCCACAGTTTAGTATCTTCCGGAACATCTTCAAAGACGGTATCCAATGAAAAAGATATGTTAAAAGTTGGTTACGGCGCAATGGTATTAGAAAGTTTACTTGCAGTTATCGCTTTATGTGTAGCAGGAGCGGCAGCGTCCGCTAACGGAACACCAGCAGATGGAACACCATTCCAGGTATTCTCAAGCGGTGTAGCTGGATTCTTTGAAATGTTTGGAATTCCAGTATATGTAGCACAGTGCTTCATGACAATGTGCGTATCCGCGCTTGCACTTACAAGTTTGGATGCCGTAGCGCGAATTGGCCGAATGAGCTTTCAGGAATTGTTCAGTGTTGATGATATGGAACACGCAGAAGGATGGAGAAAAGTTTTATGTAATACATACTTCTCAACAATCATCACCTTAGTAGCAGCCTTTGTATTAACAAGAATTGGTTATGCAAATATCTGGCCATTATTTGGTTCCGCAAACCAGCTCTTATCTGCTTTAGTATTAGTAACACTTTGCGTATTCTTAAAAGTAACCGGACGAAGCAACAAAATGCTTTTCCCACCATTGATTATCATGCTTTGTGTAACAGGAACCGCATTAGTAGAGAGAACCATTTCTCTCGTACAGGCATTTTCTGCTGGTTCCGCAACATTTTTAGTAGAAGGCTTACAGCTGATTATCGCTATTTTACTGATGATACTTGGAGTGATCATCGTAGTAAATTCACTCCGGGCTTACTTCGCCTCAAAGAAGAATTCGGAAATTTAATTCGCTAGACAGGCAAGTATAGAAACAGACGAACAAAATAATCCATATATGTGACTTTAGTCGCAGCGTGTTGAATACTCGCTTATATGCTCGTATCCAACACTTGCTCCGAGGCCACAGATATGGATTATTTTGATTATATAGTTCTGACTGTGGCTGCTGTTGTGTCATATTGGCAAGGATTAGGAATAAAATTTAGTAGAATTTCAAATTGAGGGATTTGTAAATTTATTATGAGGTTAAAATTTTCAGGGAGCATTAATTATTCCTTAAATCCCATTCATATCTGATTTGATTCCTACGGCAAGCAAAGACAGAAAGTTTGGAAGGCAATAGTTTACATCTGTGGCCTGGGAGCAAGGTTTGAATGTAAGCGTGCCCGCGAACATTCAAACCGCCGCGACTAAAGTCACAGATGTAAACTATTGCCTTCCAAACTTTCGTCTGTTTGATATACTGAATCAAATCAGCTCGCCTTGACTTCTGTGTGTGGAGAAATTATAATCTTAAATTAAGATTATAATTAGAATTTAAAGCAACATTTGGAGAAGAAGCTTGGAGGAAGAGAGAAGATGGATGCAGCGAAGATGAATCAGGCAATTCGAATTGCCAAGCTATATTATGAGTTACATTATAACCAGTTAGAAATTGCGGCACGAGAGGGAATTAGCAAGTCTTCTGTAAGCCGTATTTTAAAGAATGCGATGGACATGGGGATTATAGAAGTTCGGATTAAAGATTCTGTTTTGGCAAATGGGAATCTGGAGAATGAACTGATTGCCAGATTTCCGATTAAAAGGGCGATTATTGTGCCAGATTTGGTAGGTAATTCGCAGATATTAATGCAGGATGTCTGTGCGGCATTAGCAGAAGACCTCCCACGTTATATAAAAAATGATAGTGTCATTGGAGTAACATGGGGACATGCACTTGCAGTATTAGCCCAGCAACTTCCAAAGATTAAGAGAAGCGGGGTATCTGTGATTCAGTTAACTGGAGGATTTTCCAGAGCGATTTTCGAATCGGGTGCTTTGGATGTGTTGAAAAGGTTTGTAGACAGTGTTGGAGGAACAGGTTATCAGATTCCAGCGCCGGCAATGGTGGCGGAATCTTCGATTGTTGAAGCTTTGAAAAAAGATCCACAGATTCATGAAATCCTTGAAATGGCGGAAGTGTGCCAGACAGCAATTTATTCCGTAGGTAACTTAGAACGTCCGTCCATTGTATATGAAATGGGACTTATTGATGAAAATGATTATAAAGACTTCAGCAGAAGAGGAGCAGTAGGAGACTGCTGTTCCCACTTTATAAAACAAAACGGGGAACTATTTGATAAAAAAATAGATGCCCGTGTTGTAGGGGCTTCCCTTGAAACGATTAAAAAGATTCCAAATAAGTTAGTTGTTGCCGTGGGAAAAGAAAAAGAGAAGATTATAACAGCGGCACTTCAAGGAGGACTGGTAGACAGTCTCTATATTGATGAGCCAACAGCAGAATTAATAGTAAGACATAATTAATTTACTATTTAATTCATTAGACAAACTACAGACAAAGACACCCGAGAAGAGAACCCATCTAGCTGGTTTGGAGTTTGAGCTGCCGATTGTGAATGAGAAGAATGAACCTGTCAATTTTGAAGTGATTTATCAGGTAACAGATCGATTTATTGATACATTTTCTTTTTTGAATGTGAGCAGAGATGATAATGAACATATTTATCTGGCAGTTGATGACAAGACAGGAGATGGTCTGTCTTATGATTGCAGTTATAATACGTTAGAATTTTCTTTTGGGAAAGAAGAAGATATGAATGTGCTGTACAAAAGATTTTGTCAGTATTATACTTATATACAGAAGGAACTGCGTAAGTAGGGGCATATGCTGACTGGCATGGGTATTAATCCCCGTTATGTAGTGAATCAGAATGTACCGGTAGTAAGTGAGCGGTATCGTATGTTATTTCATCACCTGTCTTCTTATAAAAAGTATGGCAACAGTATTCCATTTCATTCTTATCCGAATTTTGGACTGTTTTCGTGTGCAAGTCAGATTCAGCTTGATGTAGAAGAAGAGCAGGTAGTTCCAATGCTAAATACATTTACAAAGTTAGAACCGTTTAAGGCATTGATTTTAGCGAACTCCTTATGGGGAGAGAATGCGGAGATTTTATGTAGCAGGGATAACTTTTGGAGAAACAGTCTTCATGGCTTGAATCGCCATAATGTTGATATGTATAATGTTGTATTTGATACAACAGATGAAATTGTTCGATACATAAAGAGTATGAGCTTATACTGTGTAGAAAGAGAAGGGAAATATATTAATTTTTCACCAGTGGTTCTTAGTAAATATTTTTCCTCTGACCGGATAAAAGGGGAATACTTCGATGGAAATAGATATCGGGAAATCACATTCCATCCGGAGATTTCCGATTTGCAACATTTACGGTCATTTAAATTTGAAGATCTGACTTTCCGTGGGACAGTAGAGTTTCGAAGTGTATGTGAGCAGCCGGTAGGTGAAATTATGGCATCGGGAGCATTGTATGCTGGCCTTATGGAAAATATCGGAGAGCTTTCGGAATTTTTAGAGAAAGATACTTCCATCTATCATAATGGATATAATGCATCTGAGTTGAGAAGAACATTTCCTCAGGCCTTTATATGGAAGGGCGGAGAAACTTTTAAGTCCAGGCAGACAGATGGCAGAAGGAATGGAGAACGGAAAAACACTGGAGGATTACATCGAAGAGTATGGAGGAATGTAATGCTGCATATTGAAAATGAGTATATAAGAGAACATTTATTAGATGGTGCATTTGGAATTGAGATGGAAAGTCTGCGTGTTGTAGGAGATGGTATGCTTTCACAGACTGCACATCCTTTTCCGGGAGATGCACATATCGTCAGAGACTTCAGTGAAAACCAGACCGAAATTAATACAGGAGTAAATGAAAGCATCGAGGCGGCAATTGAAGAATTAAAAGGACATACCAGAAGAATTCAGGAAAAGTTAAAGGCACTTCCAGAGCCAGAATTGCTGTGGCCATTTTCTAATCCTCCATATATTGGCGGGGAGAAAGATGTGCCAATTGCACAGTTTGATGGGAAAGATGCACATAAAACAGCCTACCGTGAATATCTTTCCGATAAATACGGACGTTATAAGATGACATTTTCGGGAAGTCATGTAAATTTTTCTTTTTCAGAAGATTTGTTAAGAGCAGATTTTGCTCTGCAGTCCGAGCCGGATTTTATGAAATATAAGAATAAATTGTATTTGGAGCTGGCACAGAAAATAGCTGTATATGGCTGGATTTTAGTGGCGGTTACGGCGGCCAGTCCGATTGTAGACAGTTCTTTTATGGAAAAAGGTGTCTATGGGAAAAGTGTTTTTACAGGATTAAGTTCTGTAAGATGCAGTGAACTTGGTTACTGGAATGAATTTCCACCGACATTTGATTACAGCGATATTGATTCTTACGTGAATTCTATTGAAAAGTATGTTAAAAATGGCTTACTAAAAGCACCGTCAGAACTCTATTATCCTATTCGTTTAAAACCTGCAGGAGAAAATAATCTTATATCTTTGAGGAAGAATGGAATCGATCATATCGAACTTCGTATGTTTGATTTAAATCCTCTCACAGGAGCTGGAATTGATGCGAGAGATGTGAAGTTTGCACAGCTTTTAATGGTGTGGCTCGCAACGATGCCATCCTGGTATGTTTCCAAAAAGGATCAGGTAAATGCTGTGCAGAATTTTAAAAATGCGGCCCATTACGATTTAAAGACAGTAAAAATTGCCCGTACGGAAAAAAGAGCGCGGTCTATCGTACATGAGGCATTAAAAGTTATCGGATGGATGAAAGAGTTTTATCAAGGCCTGAAAATGGACGATGTTCAACAAATCTTAGATTTTGAATATGAGAAATTTGTTGATCCAGAGAAGAGATATGCATGGCAGGTTCGAAAACAATATCAGGAAAACTATGTAGAAAAAGGACTTGTATTAGCGAGACAAAAACAAAATATGACTGTTTAGAGATATTTAGATATGACTGGAATCTCAGAGATTTTATAATCAGATACTTGCGAAAGAAAATCAAAATAGCTCAAAATGGTCATAATACAATATATGAGGAGAGAAGAAAATCAATGTGTGAATTGTTTGGAGTAGATTCTGCAAAAAAGATACCGTTAAATGAGTTATTAAGAGAATTTTTTTCGGATGGAACAGAACATCCCCACGGTTGGGGTATGGCATTTTTTTACGGCAATGCTGTTTCTTTAGAAAAGCAGCCACAGTCTGCTGTGACAAGCAATTATTTAAAGCAGAGACTTCGTGCTAAAATAGAGACAGACAAGATGATTGCACATATCCGTCTTGCGACCAGGGGAACAATGGACTATGAAAATACACATCCGTTTGTTATGCGTGATAATTATGACCGCACCTGGACGTTAGCGCATAATGGAACAATATTTGAAAGTGAAGTACTTGAGCCATTTGTAGCAACAGAAGACGGAGATACGGACAGCGAACGCATTTTGTGCTATATTATTGATCAGGTAAATGCAGCGCAGGATGAAAAGGGAGCGGCACTGACAAAAGAAGAACGTTTTGCGCTTCTTAATCGTATTATCCTGGAAATCGCGCCAGAGAATAAGCTGAATCTGCTTATTTTTGACGGAGAGATTATGTACATTCATACTAATTATAAAGACAGCCTGTACCGTTGCCGTAAAGACAAAGCAATCGTTATGGCAACTCGTCCTCTCGACCGTGATAAATGGAAGAACGTCCCAATGAATCAGTTACTTGCCTATGAAGATGGGAAGCTTATTTATACGGGTACAAAACATGAGTATGAATTTGTAGACAGCGAAGAGAAGATGCATATGCTGTTTCTTGATTTTGCAAATCTTTAAAAATAACACAGAAAAGGAAGAAATATATGTTAAATCAATTTTCAAGAACCCAGCTTTTACTGGGGGAAGAAGCAATGGATAAATTAAAAAATTCCCGTGTGGCAGTTTTTGGAGTCGGCGGAGTTGGTGGTTATGTCTGCGAGGCATTAGCGCGAAGCGGAGTCGGTACATTTGACCTTATTGATGATGACAAAGTGTGTCTTACAAACTTAAATCGTCAGATTATTGCCACAAGAAAAACAGTTGGCAAATACAAAGTAGAAGTAATGAAGGAGCGTATTTTAGACATTAATCCTGATGCACAGGTCAATGTCCACCAATGCTTTTTCCTTCCAGAAAATGCAGATGATTTTCCATTTGATGAATATGATTATGTTGTCGATGCAGTCGATACTGTTACCGCAAAAATCGAGATTATTATGCAGGCGCAAAAGTACGGAACTCAGGTAATCAGTAGCATGGGAGCTGGCAACAAACTTGATCCGGCAGCCTTCCAAGTAGCCGACATTTACAAAACCAAAATGTGTCCACTTGCAAAAGTAATGCGTCGCGAACTGAAAAAGCGAGGTGTAAAAAAACTGAAAGTTGTTTACTCCGAAGAAAAGCCAACACGTCCAATCGAAGATATGTCCATAAGCTGCAGAACAAATTGTATCTGCCCTCCGGGAGCGGAGCATAAATGTACGGAACGACGCGATATTCCGGGAAGCGTAGCTTTTGTACCATCTGTGGCAGGGCTTATTATCGCAGGGGAAGTTGTGAAGGATATTGCTGGGAAATAGGATTTTGCCAGAGAATTTTTTATATGCTCAAAGAACGGGTGAAGCATTTAATCACTTTCTAAGTACTAGAGCGTGTTTGAAAAATCATTGGGGCATTTATTTAGGAAATCAGGCTGGAATTGTGGGGGTTTCTAAACGTTAAAAGCACAAAGAAATGAAGAATATAGTTTTCAAAGATTGCGTAACACCGTCAAAAGCTATATTGAGAAAAATAAAGGGGAATGTGAGGTATATCCATCACCATTTGCGGTTTTTTAAATAAAGATGAAAAAATATATGTGGAGCCAGATATCAGTGTCATTTGTGATAAAGATAAATTAAATGACAGGGGCTGTGTAGGTACCCCGGATTTTGTAATCGAAGTTGTTTCAAAGTCTAGCAGGAAGATGGATTATACAACAAAGAATGCATTATATTCGGATGCCGGTGTAAGAGAATATTGGATTGTTGATCCTGAAAAGGAGCGAACAACGATTTACTATTACGAGCAGGATGAAGCACCGATGATAAGCCTATTTACTCAGACGATTCAAAGTGGGATTTATGAAGGATTGGAGATTAATATATCGGAATTGTTGAAGTAGATAGCATTCTGTAATAACAAGTGGAATGTATAGATTAGGAAAATCCAAAATGTAGCGGTTAAAAGAAAGTTTCAAAATTAAACTAACCTTTACATTCCAATATGTTATTACTATAAATTTATATTATAGAAGAAAATAATTGAGATGACAATATATTTAGGATTCTAATTGATGTTAATATAGAAAGAAAAATATTATTCCAGTTAGATTAATATTGTAAAATGCTGAGATAGATGCTATAATGAAGCTACAATCTTGGTGAAAGGTAAAGTGTAGTCTATTAATAAGATTTTTGTCTATGTAGAGGTAATAAAAATTGTCGACCAGTAATGATGTGAAAATATAGGAAGGTCGACAATGGGATAAATATAGGCTGAGAGCGAAATTATAATAAAAATATGGATATAAGATGAGGAGAATAGAAAGAGGTCGACAGAAAAAGAAGAAAGACTATAGATGATATAATGGTAGTTGGAGGACGGGAATTAATAGATACATTATGGAATGTAAATTCATCCATCTCATGGATGAGAAAGTATCCTTTATGAATTAATAGATACATTATGGAATGTAAATTGACTGGGCGGTAGTAGATTCAGCGGACTTTCAGACGAATTAATAGATACATTATGGAATGTAAATTAGCTTCGATTCTCTGCGCTGTGAGGGCATCGAGAGAATTAATAGATACATTATGGAATGTAAATGCCTTGGACTCCTTTAGTCGATGAAGCTGACTCGTGAATTAATAGATACATTATGGAATGTAAATTGCTTTACAATTATTTCATACTTGTTCGTTTCCGAGAATTAATAGATACATTATGGAATGTAAATTCTAATGAGTATACTTATAGACAAGTTATTGGCTAGAATTAATAGATACATTATGGAATGTAAATTTGTCATCGCCGGATGAATTAAGAAAGATTGAGGAATTAATAGATACATTATGGAATGTAAATTCGGAAGAGGGAGAATACAAACTAATCTCTGGAGAGAATTAATAGATACATTATGGAATGTAAATGTCGATGCTGCTGGTGTTTTGTCCGAGTATGACAAGGAATTAATAGATACATTATGGAATGTAAATATTTAGTATATAATTATAAACATAAAGAGGGTTGTAGCGAATTAATAGATACATTATGGAATGTAAATGTGTTCATAACCTGCTCATCGTTCAATAAATATGCGAATTAATAGATACATTATGGAATGTAAATGCAAGAAACATTTTAAATACGGCATTTGGTTTGACATGAATTAATAGATACATTATGGAATGTAAATGGTATTTACTTATCCCATTTTGGGGGTCACCTCCTAGAATTAATAGATACATTATGGAATGTAAATCAACAATATCCACAGTACCCGCAATATCCACAACCGGGAATTAATAGATACATTATGGAATGTAAATGATGAAATGCCCGCTTTGCGGTTGCAGGCTTTCCGGAATTAATAGATACATTATGGAATGTAAATCGATTTACCGTTGATAAAAAGCTATCTGGACTATCGAATTAATAGATACATTATGGAATGTAAATATGCTTTCGTACAAATCAGTATAGGATGTTCCACGAATTAATAGATACATTATGGAATGTAAATTACATAGCGGCTAGAGGAGCCTATCTCTTTACTCCGAATTAATAGATACATTATGGAATGTAAATACAAGCGCAGCAGAAGAACCCTCTGGCGATGCGCAGAATTAATAGATACATTATGGAATGTAAATCAAGGTAATTTGCCATGCGGAAAATCGCCTCTGTGAATTAATAGATACATTATGGAATGTAAATGTCAAACGGCAATTTATTTACTAGCAGGCAAGCCGGAATTAATAGATACATTATGGAATGTAAATTGTTGTAGTTAACACCTGCGATAGCCTGTTTGTTAGAATTAATAGATACATTATGGAATGTAAATATACGGATGTAAGAGGACTCGGAGAGGCTTTCTCAGAATTAATAGATACATTATGGAATGTAAATGAAGTAGTCCGTATAAGGTGTGACTTGTCCACTTTAGAATTAATAGATACATTATGGAATGTAAATAATATTCCTTAATAAATCCCTGTAATCCAAACCAGAGAATTAATAGATACATTATGGAATGTAAATAAGATTGCCGAAGCTGTTGGTAAGGGTTATACAAGAATTAATAGATACATTATGGAATGTAAATGAATTACAGAGTTCAAGTAATTACAAGGAACTTATGGAATTAATAGATACATTATGGAATGTAAATAAATACAATAGAAAGTATGTGCAAGTAAAATTGGAGAATTAATAGATACATTATGGAATGTAAATAATTGCTTCTGATATTGCAGATGCAGTCTAAAAGAAAGGAATTAATAGATACATTATGGAATGTAAATGTTAGTACAGATGATGCGGAATTGTCAATCGACATGGAATTAATAGATACATTATGGAATGTAAATTGTCTACAACATCAATAAAATTTGTAACAACTTTAGAATTAATAGATACATTATGGAATGTAAATATTTTTCTCGATACCCACGCATTTTCCGCTATAATAGAATTAATAGATACATTATGGAATGTAAATTTGGTTGAGACGATGATATTCCTATTATGTCAACGAATTAATAGATACATTATGGAATGTAAATAATGTGGATAAGGTTTGCTTTCATAGAGAAGGTAGCCGGAATTAATAGATACATTATGGAATGTAAATGGGATTAACTTCATATGTCCCACGGTCTTCAGTCTTGAATTAATAGATACATTATGGAATGTAAATGATGATGTATTTGTTTTTTTTGTAAGCTGATTTAATGAATTAATAGATACATTATGGAATGTAAATAAAGAATATCTGCAAAAAATACGCTATATTGCAGAGAATTAATAGATACATTATGGAATGTAAATACGGCAGTACAGATTTCAATTTCCGGCCATTCCTTGGAATTAATAGATACATTATGGAATGTAAATCCACTTACTACATCACTCACCGTTCCTTCTTTCTCAGAATTAATAGATACATTATGGAATGTAAAAGATAGAACATAATAGTAAAGAATAAATTATTAAAGATGTTTATAATCCTTTAGAAAACTAAGCGAGAATTCTCGGTAGTTTAATTACCGAGATAAAAGTGTTTGTTTTTGTATATAGCTGAATGCGTTTTTTGAAAACAAAAATATGTTCGAAAAAATATTGACTATATAGTAAAATAATGGTATATCTATATGTATAAAATAAAGTCAGATATATTTTATCCTCTTACAGCAAGAAGACTCCGACCTCTAAGGTGG
>ULYX01011755.1_pt1 | contig 12256 bp, 17 predicted proteins | sample 1962591 | NCBI WGS metagenome assembly ULYX01 (sample SAMEA4835874, study PRJEB28245) | human gut metagenome | biome: gut microbiome; material: fecal sample | place: Denmark | collected 2008
TACAATTCAGAAAGATCTTGTGAAAAATGCTGTATATGAAATGAAAAGGCATGTTACAGCAAATGAAGTATATGAATTTCTAAAAAAAGAATATCCTACCATTGGAAAAGGAACAGTATATAGAAATCTTGATATACTGTCAGAAGAAGGTGCTCTGAGAAAGGTTGAAGTGCCAGATGGAGCAAATCGGTTCGATATCACATTGAAAAATCATTATCATGTGAGATGTATAAAATGTGGTGAGGTATCGGATGTAGATATGGAGGAAATACCGGATTTAATGAAAAGAATTCATGATACGCATGGAATTGATTTTTTGGAATATGATATTTCCTTTAAAGGCATTTGTCTGAGATGCAGGGAGAAGATGAAGGAGGAGCAGAATGGATAAAAAAGCGATGTATAAGCTGAGTTACGGATTATTTGTACTGACTGGCAGAGAAGCCCAAGAGGATAATGGCTGTATCATTAACACTGCAATCCAGGCGGCATCAGAACCTAATCAATTAAGTATCTGTGTAAATAAAGCAAATTATACACATGAAATGATCCAAAGAACCGGAAAATTCACAGTGTCAGTATTAAGCCAGAGTGCCCAGTTTGAATTATTTAAACATTTTGGTTTTCAATCCGGGCGGGATATGAATAAGTTTGAAACATTTGAAAAATGTGCAAGGGGCGAAAATGGAATTTACTATATCACAGAAGGAACAAATGCGTATATTTCTGTAAGTGTTAATAAAACAGAAGATTTGGGTTCCCATACGATGTTTATTGGTGAAATAACAGACATGGAAGTCTTAAGTGATATCCCTTCTGTAACATACGAGTACTATCAGAATCACATAAAACCTAAGCCACAGGCAGTAGGAAAAACAGAAGATGGTCAGACAATATGGCGTTGCAGGATCTGTGGATATGAGTATGTAGGAGAAGAATTACCGGATGATTTTGTATGTCCTTTGTGCAAACATCCGGCATCAGATTTTGAAAAAGTGATAAAGAAAGCGGAGATAAAGGAAATGGCAGTAAACAAATACGCAGGAACACAGACAGAGAAAAATTTACAGGAGGCATTTGCAGGAGAGTCACAGGCAAGAAATAAATATACTTATTTTGCTTCTGTTGCAAAAAAGGAAGGCTATGAGCAGATGTCAGCATTATTCTTAAAAACAGCCGATAATGAGAAAGAACATGCAAAGATGTGGTTCAAGGAGCTGGCCGGAATTGGTGACACAAAAGAAAATCTGGCCGCTGCTGCAGAAGGTGAAAACTACGAGTGGACAGATATGTATGAAGGGTTTGCCAAAACAGCGGAGGAAGAAGGATTTCCAGAACTTGCAGCAAAATTCAGAGCTGTAGGAGAGATTGAGAAACATCATGAAGAACGATATCGTGCACTTCTTAAGAATATTGAAACTGCACAGGTATTTGAAAAGAGCGAAGTCAAAGTATGGGAATGCCGTAATTGTGGACATATCGTAGTGGGAACAAAAGCACCGGAAGTATGCCCGGTATGCAATCACCCGCAGAGCTATTTTGAAGTACATGCAGAAAACTATTAATGTGAATTGCAGATATGAATATGGGTATGTCTGTTATACGATATAATGAGGGGCGGAAATGAACAAACTGAAAACATTATCCGGAGCACAATTAAAGTATATCGCATTTACAACTATGCTCATAGATCATGTAAATAAGGCTCTGATTTATCCTAATTTGAATGGAGGAATATTGCTTGTGATAAGTGATATTTTTGACATATTAGGAAGAATAGCTTTCCCGATCTTTATATTTTTATTGATAGAAGGTTATTTCAGAACGACAAACAGGTGGAAATATTTAGGTATGCTTCTTTTGTTTGGAATAATCTCAGAAATTCCATATGGCATGTTTACAACGGCATCCTATTTTGAGCCAAATGGAAACAATATTATGTTCACATTGGCTTTGGTACTCGTTATCATTTGGATCATAGATACATTAAAAGAAAAAATAGGAGTACGTTGGCGTATATTATGATATTTCATTTCCGCTGTAATCGTGGGAGCCGGATGCCTGAGTGCGATGATATTGGGATTGGATTATGAGTATCATGCAGTCTTAATTGGGTATTTTTTATATATTTTTCATAAAAAACCTGTTTGGGCAATTCCATTTTGCTTTTTGGCTATGTATAAAGAACCGTGGGCGTTATTGGGATTTGGATTAACCCTTACATATAATGGAGAACGGGGAAGGCAGAATAAGATTGTAAATTATTTGTTTTATCCAGTACATCTCTTTGTTCTGGGTATGATAAAAATGTATTTTGGATTTTAATAATACTTAAGAAAATCAGAATTAGGAAGATTAACTAATGAAATACGTATGTGATGTTTGCGGATGGGAGTATGATGAAGAGGAAGGATATCCAGAAGGTGGTATCGCACCGGGAACAAAATGGGAAGATGTTCCGGAAGATTTTGAATGTCCGTTATGTTCCGTAGGAAAAGATCAGTTCTCAGAAGTATAATAAATAACAATGAAAAGGAAGGACGTTAAGTATGTGATATAACGGATGACCTTCTTTTTTTACAGAATAAAAAATGCACAAATTGTAGGGAGATGAATACTATGAGAGGTCTTAGCCGAAAATTATATCTTGATCTTTCTGTTCCAACCGAAGAGGATCAGCGTTCAGACCAGCAGCGCATTCTGGAAGCTTTATCCGCGGAAGGTGTGAAAGAGGAGGTTCATATTCCGGTTCGCATGTTGAGACAACTATATCCATTACTTGATCGTGCAGGTTGGAAAATAACCGTTTCGCTTTCCTGGAATGGAGAAAAATGGGAGCTGGTTGATATAGAAAGCGGAGATACAGCCAGACAGCATTATGGGCTGGCTGTGGATCTTGGAAGTACAACGGTAGTGGTGAGACTTTTAGATTGTAATAGTGGTGAGATATTGGGAGAAGAGAGCTGCTTTAATAAACAGATTCAGTGGGGAACCGATATTTTATCACGTATTTTTTTCTGCAAAGATGACAGGAAAAAACTGGAAGAGATACGGCTTGCTACAGTTGAGTCTATTATAGAGTGCATGGATAAGCTGGATGTAAAGCATCCGGTGTCACGAAAATGTCTGTCTATGGTAGTAGCAGGCAATACCACCATGATCCACTTTCTTTTGGGAATAGATGCTTTCTGTGTCTTTTATACGCCACATGCTGTTCATGCAGATCGTCCGGGATTCCAGCCGGCAAAAGATCTGGACATTCCGCTGAATGGTTATGTATATTGTTATCCGGCGAAGTCTAATTATCTGGGTGGTGACATCATCAGTGGAATGATTGAAACGGAATTATATAAAAAGGATGGAATCAGTGTTTTCTTTGACATTGGAACCAACGGTGAACTTGTGATAGGAAATAAAGATTTTCTTCTTTGCGGCGCCGGTGCGGCGGGGCCTGCATTGGAAGGCGGTGTAGTACATACCGGGATGAGGGCAGATGCCGGAGCAGTGGACAGCGTGAGGATAAGAGGTGGAAAAATCCATGTTCATGTAATTGGTAACTCTTCAGGAAAAATTAGCCCTAAGGGTATCTGCGGTTCCGGTATTGTCGATCTGATTGCGGAACTTTTTTTAGAAGGCTGGATAGATATTCGTGGTAAGTTTTCTCCTGAAAAAACGAATCTTATTCAGAAACGAGAAGGTCAGCTTTGCATAGAATATGCTCCGGGTCTGTATTTTTATCAGAAAGATATCGACGAATTTATTCTTACCAAAGCCGCAGCACATATAATGGTTGAGATCATGCTCCGGGAATCTGGACTTGAACTGAATCAGGCAGATCGATTTTATGTAGCCGGCTCTTTTGGAAAATATGTATCTGTGGAATCAGCCATTACCATTGGGATGTATCCTGACATGGAACGGGAGAAGATGATCAATGCTGGAAATTCTTCGCTGGAAGGAGCACAGAAGCTTTTGCTGAACAAAGAACTTCTTGCAGATATTGATCAGATACTGGAAGAAATGACTTATATACAATTTGCGGAAGTGGATGATTTTCTGGAACAGATGGTAGCTGCCCAGGCATTACCTCACACAGATTATAAAAAATATCCAACGGTCATGGAAAAATTAAAGAAAAGACAAAACATATGCTTTTATTGATCCGAGGCTGAGAAATCTGTCATGGTAAGCATATTCCAGATTTCTCAGAAAACAGAACAAAGGAGGAGACAAGATCAAAAATGAAATTTGATGTGCTGGGGTTATTAGCAGCCTGCTCATATGCATTGGACTGTGTAGAGGCAGAGCTGATTAAAGTAACAAACAATCATTCTAAACGTGTGGCATATATGGCGGTTTGTACTGCTGAAAAAATGGGTATACAGGGTCAAAGCCTGCAGGATCTGGCAGAGTGTGCATTGCTGCACGACAATGCAGTGGCACAATATATTCAGGAAGAGCTTCAAAATGACGCTTTACGTAACGGGGTGACGAAGCTGGGAAGGCATTGTACCATAGGAGAAAAAATTCTGAAAAATATACCGTTTCATAATGATGTATCTAATGTCATACTGTACCTCCCCATGAAAACGCTGATGGAAGTGAACCTTTTGGAAAACAATGGAATGAAGTACCGTTTTTTGCAAGGATTATCCATATGTGTGATACGATAGATATATTTTGCCGATCTATGAAATCAGATTCGGATGAGTGGAAAAGAACAGAAGAATTTGTAATAAAGTCAAAAGATAAATTGTTTGATTCCTTCTGCGTGGAAGCTTTTTTTAATGCTTTTTCAGATGAAAAAATTCATATGATTGATAATGAAACCCTGGATACGATGTTGTGGAAGAAAGTACCCAGAATAAAGCTGGAACTTAATTTTGCACAGATTAAAGCTATTGCAGATCTTTTTGCCCATATTGTGGACTATAAATCACCCTTTACAAGTAACCACTCAATGGGTGTTGCGGAAGGTGCGGAAAAAATATCAAGGTTCATGGGATTTGATGAGGATATCTGTCAGAAAATGTATATTGCCGGAGCTTTACATGACATAGGAAAGGTCGCAATCGGGAATGAGATTCTGGAAAAACCAGAAAAATTAACCGATGAAGAATTTAAAACGATGAAACATCATGCAGTATATACCTATTATATTTTGTCAGGGATAGATGATTTCGAGGAAATACGAGACTGGGCGGCTCTTCATCATGAAAAGTTAAATGGAAAAGGATATCCTTTTGGAAAAACTGCTGATGAATTAAATAAACCAGAGCGTATTGTGGCTTGCATTGATATTTATCAGGCACTTACTGAAGACAGATCTTATAAGAAGGGTTTGTCACATGACAAAGCGTGTGGGATACTTGATGATATGGCACAGAAAGGCTTTGTTGATTCTGATATTTCAAATAAGATCAGAGATTGTTTCGGTTAAATGCAGAGGTACAATTTATTTATACATGTATGTGATAGCATCATGTGACTTGAGAAAGTGAAAATGAAGAGAACGTTGGATAAGATTCTGGCGTTCTTTTTTTGTGTAGGGGTGTTCACAGGGGGTGCATCGTTTAATTGTATCATTTTCGTAGTCGCAACGAACGCCGACCCATTTAATATGATACAGCAGACTTTTTGGGGTTCATCGTTATAATTTTTGATATGGCTTGATTACAGGGAATACGGTGGTTTTGCGTGTGTTCAACAAATTTCATTTGAATAAATTTTGAATCCTGATTTTGAAATTTTTAATCTTAGGATTTGGGATTTGAAACCCTACTAACGATAGTGGAGAGCAACCGTTATATTGTATTTTTATCGTTAGTTCATAAAATGCTTGACTTTTTCGGAGTTCTGATAATTACTTGTACTACATCAGATTTCAGAAAGGATGGCAATTATGGATAGATTAGATGCAGAGGTGCAGTATCGCATTGCAAAATGGGTTTTCACCAATATGATGATTAATGGCGAAATCACGGTAGAAGAATACACAGAAATACATAAAAAATTGATAGAGAAATTTGACCCACCAATGAAGTCAGTTGAAACACCCGGATTCTATCTTCAAGAGGTGATGGATGATGAGTAGAGTAAGGAAGATTGAAGCGGTTGCTAAATTGCCAGAGTATGCAAGACCACCCAGAATTTTAAGAGTGGCAGCATATGTAAGGGTGTCTACTGATTTGGAAGAACAGAGTACAAGTTTTAAAGCACAGAGAGATTATTACGAAAAGAAGATAAAGGAAAATCCAGAATGGGTTCTTGCAGGTATATACGCTGATGAAGGAAAATCGGGGACTTCATACATCAACAGAGCAGAGTTTAATCGCATGATGGAAGATTGCAGACAAGGAAAGATTGATATGATACTTACCAAATCCATCAGCAGATTTGCAAGAAATACGGTGGATGCTTTGAACTATATCAGAGAGCTGAAGTCACTGAATATCGGGGTATCCTTTGAATGAGAAAATATATGGACATTGGATTCTAAGGGTGAGTTCCTTATAACGCTTCTTACCTCTCTTGCTCAGGAGGAGTCAAGATCTATATCAGAGAACACAGCATGGGGCAAAAGAAAGGCATTTGCTGATGGTAAATACTCAGTGGCATTTTCTTGCTTTTTGGGATATGACAGGGGTCAGAATAAAAATGAGTTTGTGGTGAATCAGGCTCAGGCAAGAATTGTTCGCTTGATATACAGGATGTTTCTTCAAGGATATTCCACATATAAAATATCACAATTTTTAACAAAATGGGGAATGAAGTCTCCTGCGGGAAAAGATGAATGGCACACGAGTTCGGTACTTAGTATTCTTCGAAATGAAAAGTATAAAGGGGACGCACTATTGCAGAAATCTTTCACAAGAGATTTCTTGGCTCACAAACGAGAGAAAAATAAGGGAGAGCTTCCTCAATATTATGTTCAGGATGGTCATGAAGCTATAATAGATCGAGGAGTGTTTGACTATGTTCAGACACTTATTACGGATAGGACTGAAACAAGAAATGGTAGGTTTTCTGGAGTCCATTTTTATTCATCATTTTTTAAGTGCGGTAGGTGTGGAGCCTTATACGGAAGCAAACCAGAACACTCGAATGATAAGTATCGCAGGGTTATCCTAATGTGCCACAATCGATTTATTGCACCATATTATTGTAGAAATACAAGAATTGACCTAAAACAGGTGCCGGACATATTCAGAGAAATTGCAAAAAGGGTATGTAAAAAATTTCCACAAATCAAATCTATATCTCAAGACATAATCAGAGAACTTGACTTAGATGTTGAGTTTACTGTTGCAATGGCTTATTCAGCAGATATGCAGGATATATCGATAGTAGTCAAGTCGGCTACAGTTTACCCAGAAAACAAAATAAAAGTGGTTCTTATTGATGGAATTTACATGAAAATAAGTACAGATAATAAGAAAAAGATTAAAACAAAATTAAATGCCGAAGTCGGACATTGCCAATTCTGCGGAATAAAAGTATTGCAGAATCCGGGAAGAAAACAGAAAAAATTCTGCTCAGATAAATGTCGAAATCTGTGGTGGAATAGTCATTTGGATCTGGTTAATAGGAAAGCAATGCATGAATGTGTATGTCTGCATTGTAAAAAGCAGTTTATATCATACGGGGATAAAAATAGAAAATATTGTTGCCATGAATGTTATGTAGCAGAGAGATTCGGAAAGGAAGGAGTACATGATTGATTACTAATAAAGAGATGAAACTTCTCGGAGGGGGATATTTTACCATCATCCGGGTCGAAAAAAAATATGTGGAGTTGGTATCAAATAGCACAAGACATCAATGGATCATTTATAAAAATTCCATTGATTCGGACAAGCCAGTAACACTGTACCATAAGCACACAGCAGATACGTAATATTATCATAAGCATTGGGAAACATAGTCAGTTGCGAAGGCTGTTGAAAGCATAAAAGGGCATGATGCCTATGTGATTGAACACGGAGAAACTATAAGATGGATGAGACAGAAAGGAAGGGTTACATATGGGAGCATTTAAGAAAGAACGGAAGATGAAGGTATATGCACAGTCAGGGTATCGGTATAAGGACACAGCCACCATCATATTGAAGGGAGCATGGCTTGAAACATTAGGTTTTGAGCCGGGAACTCCTATAAGGGTTGAGTGCGATGGTGGAAGGCTGGTAATTACCAGAGCTGATGAAGTGATTGTGGAATAATATGTGATAGGTTATAGCAGAACTTGACATTATAATTTGATTAACCATAGCAAGTGCCTAAGAATAACTTTTAAAGACTGTATTTTTATAACTTATTTTAGAATAATAATCATAATGAAAATTCATATAAACAACAGAAAACCATAACAAATAATAAGAAACACATTGATGATTACGCACAATTGTGGTATGATGTTTATTGGAAAAATATAGCTTATAGAAAAATTTGGAGGCATGAGGATGGACTCATTAAATGTTGAAAAATGGATTAATATAGATGAAGCAGCGGATTATTTTGGAGTTAAGCCAGGTACTGTCCGTGATTGGATAAGAAAAGGAAATGGAATACCTGCCCATAAAATTGGAAAACAGTGGAAATTTAAGTGCTCTGAACTTGATGCATGGGTAAAAAGTGGAAATAGTGCAATAGAATGATTTAGAGCATATGATGGAGGAATTAAATGAACGAACAGTATTGGCTATACAATGAAAGTTGTATGGATGCGATGAAGAAGATGGAGGATGATTCAGTAGATTTAGTCCTAACGGATCCACCATACAATCTTGGTTTGTTTATGAAGAATATGAGTTGTTTATATATCGAGTGTCAAAGATGGTGTTTGGCAATAATGCCATTTACCAAATGAGAGGGAATTATCTCTTGGAGAGAGATTCTGATTCGAAAAAGTATGTTGGATTAAGACCTGACATAACAATTAAAAAATCATCAGGGATGATGGATATTATTGATACAAAGTGGAAAATTCCTAAAAATTTTGCAAAGGAAGCTGACACATATCAGATGAATGCTTATTCCTCAAGTATTAAGAATGTTGAAAGAATAATATTGCTATACCCGTATGTTTCAAAGAAAAGTATCGTGGATGACTACAGTTTTATAGATTTAAAGGGGAAGAAAAGACCTCTTAAAATTCGTACTGTAGATTTAATGCTTGTTTTGGATTGGAAAAAGTTTTTGAAAGGGTTTGAAAAAATTTTGAACTAAGCAGGATAAAAGAGGTGTTGTAAATGCATTTTCCAAACGAAAAAATGATATTTGAAATTCCCATATATTCCATGTCAGAAAAAGAATTTAAGCGTAGATGGGATAGGTGGGAGAATGATTTGCGTGAACGTTCGAATCAAGCAAATCATTCTGAAGAAGAAACTGAAGAAATTATAAAAAATATTATGAGTAACCTGTATCCAAGGAATGTGTGGAAATATAACTAGATAGTTGGATTTTTGGAAATTTCCATAAGTAAGAGAGACATAGTATTTAACGTACAAAGAACATTGGATACAAGGATTCATGCGGTAGGAAAAACAAAACATTACATTCAAGACATGATGACTAATGGTATGCATTTTCCTATAGGTAAGTTGACGAATTTAGAGGTTGTTGCTGAAATTGATACTTATCTTGATGCAATTGAGAAAGGACTAAAAAAACCCTTTTGCTTATACAGGGATACATACAATAACATTAAAAATCACGTTGATTTCAATGAAATTGCAAAAATGTAAATTTGGATGCAGGAGAAGTAAATGCAGAAATTGTTTTCAAAAGATAAATATAATGAAATAATGGAAAAATGTAATGCTTTTAAACAAAACTATGTAGATCTTAGTGAAACAGAAGTTTATGTACAACTTGTTCATGAAAGTGATGGGCTTGATGGTCTGAGATTTGTATTAGATGTTTATCCGAAGAAGTTTCTATATCATTTGATGGATTATGCATTATCTCCTAGATCACCAAGGATACCATTATTTTCATATACTTTTACAACAAAGGTTGATGGTGAGTCTTATAAATATAAAGAATATAAAGCACTGGCACAAGAAAATAACGGATGGCTAAAAGCACAATTGTGTAATGAAGATAATAGTGATTTTTGTGGGCAGCTTATATGGCAGTGTGGTGGTGTTATAGCTAAAGAAACAGGTCTAAAGGTACAAGGTAGTATTAGCAGTTCAGATATGAAGATAATTAATAGAACTGCTTCTGGCTTTGAAAAAAAATGTTCAGATAAGAAAATTCCGTGGAAAGCAAAAGATAATTCGGAATCGGCGACATCATATGAGGTCAATCTTTATAGAGTGGGTAGCGCAAATACTGCACTTATAACAAACACGCAAACATCTGAAACATTACTGCTAGACTGTGGAATTGATATAGCTTATAGAAATTTATATTTGCAAGCTGAGAATGAAATAAAAATGCTTGATCCAGAGTATGTTTTGCTTTCACATAATCACGAAGATCACTATAACTTGCTGTTTTGTAATGGTGCAACCCAAGCGGTTGCGTTGGGATTAGCATGTACAAATTTAAAACAAATTTATGTGGCAGATAATCATCAAGGTTCATTAAAAAATGTAATTAATAATAATTCACTTGGTGGTAAGCTTGAGAAATTAAATCCTAATAAACCAGATTATCAGAATACTTTGATAAGTGCATTCCCTAATATTTTTATAAATTTTGGAACCTGCCCTGGTCTGAATAGTTGTGTTGGAGGTTTACAATCTAGTTTAGAAAATGATATAGGTATGATTGTTAGCATAAGGAATAATAAAAATATTGTGTTTACGGGAGATTGTTCATTTGATTTTATTCCGGTAGCAGCAGGTCTTTCTGATGCAGATTACATTGTTATTCCACATCATGGTGGAAAAAGTATGATGAATAATCTAATTCTATTGAAGTCTAACTGTGTACCAATAGTAAGTTCTGGCTTTACGTCACTGTTTCCAAAGTCAAGTGTTTACTATCAGGCACAATATGATCAGGGATTATTTTTGCAAAAATGTGGGGTTACGTCACCTTTGCTTTTTTTAAAATCAATACAAAATTCGCATTATACAATAAATAATGTATAATAATTATTTGAGATAAAGGTGGTGAATTTAATTGGCAATACCAAAAATACAAGAACTTTATGATCCGATACTTGGGTATTTGCTGGAAGTAAATAGGGATACTCTTGTGAATATCCGTACTGCTATGCAGCAGTATTTTTATGTTTTACCAGATGATGCTCATAAAAAAGAAGAAAATGAACAGTATTCTTTATTTGAATGGAGAGTGAATACTGCCTGAAATAATTTGTATCATGCCGGATTGTTGCTTCATCCTCAAAAGGGCATATATGAGATATCAGATGAAGGCAGTAAAGTAGCTGATAGCAACAAAGAAGTAGATAGGGAATATTTATGGAATATACCAGAATTCCGAAGATACTCCAGAAGTAAACGTGACACAAAAACAGATTTTAATGACAAATATGAAGATCTTGAAAAAATTGGAAGAAAAGAATATGCCGAAATTCAAGATGTAACTGTAGAAAAGATACTTGAAATAAAAGAGCAAGACACGAGATTTGCTAATATGATGGCTACTGGCTTATTTATGTTAGCAGATGGTCAAATCGAGTCAGTTCCAATCGATGTTTTGCAAAATGATATATCATTGAAGGAACATCGTGCAACTACATTATCGCATAGTGCATCTAATAAAGCATTTGATTGTAAGGCACAAGTTAATGGTTCTGGTAAGGTCAAGGCTGTAAGACGGAGAAATGCTATACCCGGGGGAATAGGATCAAGACCAAGAAAGTGGGAAAATCCAGATCCGTTTGTCAATAATACAATCAATAACGATTATTCAAAATTGCAGCACTATAAGGGGTTGAAGAGTATAAGAGAGGCAATGGAAAACAGCGTTGCAACTGCAGGTTGACACATTTCCTTACATAGATGGTGGATATGCAACTGGTAATATTGCTAAAATTACTTCATAAAAGAAAGGAGTGTTGTCAAATGAACATCGCAGATAGAATCTTATATTTAAGAAAATCTAAAGGAATATCGCAAGAGAAACTTGCAGATAAGGTTGGGGTTTCAAGGCAAGCTGTGTCCAAATGGGAAAGTGAGCAGAGCATGCCCGATGTGGAAAAAATAATTATAATGAGTGATTATTTTAATGTTACTACAGATTATATTTTAAAAGGTATTGAAGTAGTCGAAAATAA
>ULYX01048764.1_pt1 | contig 12166 bp, 21 predicted proteins | sample 1962591 | NCBI WGS metagenome assembly ULYX01 (sample SAMEA4835874, study PRJEB28245) | human gut metagenome | biome: gut microbiome; material: fecal sample | place: Denmark | collected 2008
GGGGAAGTCACAACTGTGGGATGCCGGCATCGGTAAAAGCTTTTGTAGCTGCATTTGAGAAGCTGATGAAAGAACGAGAAGAAAAGATGAAAAGGAAGTGCGGATAATGGCAAAACAGAGCATTAGAAGTATTCGAAAAGGAAGTGTTCAGTGGAACGAAGAAGACCGATTACAGATGGTTTCCATGCTGGCAAAAGCAGGATATGCAGTCCAGATTGTAAGAAAAGAAGTTCCCGGAGGCGAAAACAGAAAATCAGCTCAGTACGAATACGTGATCGAGTATGGAGAGAAGGTGGAGTGATGAAATTCATAGCACGAAAACCAGTTGTAAGAACGGAAGTTTACCGTAAATACGGATTTACATATGTGGAGCATAAGCCTTGTTATTGTCCCAGATGCAATCATGTGTTGAATGCGGGGCCGAACTTCCAACCGAAATACTGTAGCGAGTGTGGACAGAAGATTGACTTCTCCGAAGTGAAGTGGGAAGAAGAAAAAATCCTTGAACATGCAGGAAGGAGGCTGACCAATGAATAAGAGCGGTATCGAATGGTGCGATCATACATGGAATCCAATTACCGGTTGTCGGCATGACTGTTCTTACTGCTACGCTGTCAAGATGTCACTCCGTTTTTGCGGAAACATGAAAAGAAATATGTTCCAGACAGACCAATATCGAATGGAGGGAGATTTGTTTGTCCTGGATGAACCGTTCGTGAATGAGGATGGAAAGCCTGTCATATATCCATTTGGGTTTGAACCGACATTGCACAAGTACCGCTTCAACACCCTTGATAATTTGAAGATGGGTAACAACATCTTTGTTGGAGCTATGGCTGATGTGTTTGGAGAGTGGGTGCCTGACAGCTGGATTGACATGGTATTTAATGAGTGCAAAAAGAGACCTCAGCACAATTATCTATTTCTAACAAAGAACCCGGAACGATATTGCGAGCATGGTGTTCCAGAACTTAAAAGTAACATGTGGTATGGAACTACGGTCACAAGAGAAAAGGAAATGCAGATGATTGGGAAGCTTCCTGCTTACAGAAAAAGTTTTGTAAGTATGGAACCTATACTTGAAGATCTTGAGCCGGAAAACCATGAAAATCTAATCAGAGTGATTGACTGGGTAATCCTTGGAGCTGAGACAGGAAGAAGAAAAGATAAAGTTGTTCCGGAGTTTGAATGGATCAAGAAGATAGTTCTTACTGCAGATAATTTTGGAGTGCCGGTATTTATGAAAGACAGCCTGATTCCGATAGTTGGCGAGAAGAATATGCGCAGGGATTATCCGAAGGAACTGCAGATTCGAAAAAGAAGCGAGAAAGTCAATAAAAAACTCAGTGGCAACTGTATGTTGTGCGGAAAGACAGAAGATAAAAACAAGATGGTTACCTTGACAGCAAGAGCGGTCAGGGGCGGCAAGGCGACATCGTTTGGCCATATGTGTCATTCCTGCTTTGCGAAATGGCTGACTAGTCACAATATACCGGTGCCGGACCTGGAAAATAAAAAGGAGATTGAAGATGGCAAAGAGAAGCTGTAGAAGAACAACTGATGAAAACCTTATTCATAAAAAAGCTGTGGAAATGAGAAAGAAGACAGACGAACAGCTTGTGCATTATGTGGAAGATCGTGTGGAAAAAGCACGAAGTGAGGGCTTTAATTGTGGAAAAGCCAGTGTTCCAAAAACCGGAGAGGGAGCAAAGGAGTTTATCGCATTCCTTCAGCTGAATAAGATTCCGGGAATTGGAGCAGTAACGATAAACAAACTCATAAAGGTAGCGGAAGAAAATGGATACTTATAAGCGTTCAATAAGAGGTCTGCAGAGCAGATCTAACGGAGAACATTTTGAGGGAATGATACTTGCGGCATCCAGATTCTATGAAGAAAGAGGAATTGCAGCAGTTGATAAAACTCCGGAAGCATTTAAGGTACTGAAAGCAATGGACAGGAACAGAGGGCAGTTCATTTGCTGTTTCACTAAACAGGCTCAGCCTGATTTCAAAGGAATTCTCATGGATTCAACCATGATCTTGTTCGATGCAAAGCATACGGACAAAGATAAGATTAGCAGGGACGTAGTAACCGCTGAACAGCAGGCGTGCTTTGAAAGGTATATGAAGCTTGGAGCAATGTGTTTTTTGGTTGTATCTCTGGAATTTAAAGAATTCTACCGGGTTCCGTGGGTGGTGTTCCGGGATATGAAGAAGATTTACGGACACAAGTATATGAACCGGGAGGAACTGGAACCTTACAGGATCAAATATTCAAACGGAGTGGTGAAGTACCTTGATGGTATTGTTCTCCGGGAAAGGAATGAAGATGAAAGTACAGAAGTATGAGATCGCCAGAGTTATTGATAAATTAAAAAGTATTGTGCAGAAGAACGACCAGTTTCCAGCTCTGGGAGGGATTCTGGTAAAGGACGGGTATTTAATCGCCTCCAACTCCGAGATTACAATGAAGGTCAAATTAGAGGCCTCAGAAGGCAGTTATTTTATTATTCCAATGAAAGCCTTTGACTTGATCAAAAATCTACCGGATGGAGAAATCGACATCAGCGCAACCGACAAGAATGTAGTTATGATCAAGATAGGAGCAATTAAAAACAAATACCAGAGTTATCCTCCGGAAGAATTCAATTTTGATATTACAGAGGATCCGGAAGCCGATGGAGTGGAATTGAATGGTAAAAAGATCATGGAGGCTATAAGTCATGTTATTTATGCAGCAGCTGACGGCGGTGCGAATACACAGATGACCGGAATTTATTTTGAGGGTACAGACAGCGGAGTTTCCCTCGTCGCACTGGACGGGCACATGGTCGCAGTAGATTCTGTTAAAGCAGAAGGCGCAAAGGATATGAAGCTGATCGTACCGAAGACGACTGCCAAGAAGCTGATTTCTATGGGCGTAATCGATGATGTGACACTTACATACACCAAAAACAGTGCGGTATTCAAGTCTGCTGAATATACCATTTAGACAAGACTGATTGAAGGAAAATACTTTGCTTATCAGAAAATGTTTACCGAAGGCGAGATTAATACATGTGCATCAAGAACTGCATTGATCGGCGCAATGACCAGGGCAAAGATGTGTACGGAAGAAAAGCAGCCGGCAGTGTTCCAGATAGAAGACGATGTGCTGAATATCAGTATCCGGGATAAGCTGGCAGACTATCAGGAACAGGTACCGCTCCAGGAAACCGTATGCAAATCCATACGGTTGGGATTCGATTCAAGACTGGTCCTGGAAACATTGAAAGCCTTCACCTGTGACAATATTGCACTGGGCTTCACCAGCCCACGAACACCGATGATTGTGGAAGCAGAGGACAGCGACATGAAAGCCATGGTGCTTCCGGTTGCGATAAGGGAGGCATAAACATGATTGAGATCATATCAGTAAAAGATATCAAAGACGCAACACCAGAGGAACTTGCAAATCTTCGCCGGAAGGGACTTCTTCCGGCAGAAGAAACCAGAAGAATATCTGGGAGACCTCTCAGCCCGTATGAACGAACCAGAGCACAGGTGGCTGCTACTGGAAACAGATGGGCGATGGAAAACTTTATTGCCACGCACAGCTGAAAGGGGATGAAATAAATGAATTTGTATAGATATTATCAGCATGATGGATTCCGATGCGAAACTATAGTCGGAATTGTTAAAGCAAAAGACATGCAAGAGGCTGAAAAAATCGTAAAAAACCATTACGAAAAAGCATATCGAGGAGAATTCCAGCGCGATGGTTGGAAGCTGGAAGAAGTTGAGTTTTCCGATGATGGATGCAGCGAAATTTATTACGGGTGATTAATATGGCGAAGGCGTTATATAACTTATGCAAAAGGAATGGGACAGTGATGGAGTACTCCATCACTGGATCCGAAGTAGCTGAATTGATTAGCTGCAAAAAGCAGGATGTTTATAATTCTGCGAGCTACGGCCAGATGATCCGGAAAGAATTTTACGTTGAAGTTGTAGACCGGCCACTGAGCCGAACGAAAGATCTTACATTACTTTTGGAATATGACCGGGTTTGTAGAGAAATTCTTGAGAGGTGTGGATGATGAAAGTATATAAAGCAGTGCATGAGAGAGAAAACAAGTGCAAGGAATTGCACAAAGAGATGAATATGAATGTAGGCCCGACCAGACTGGTCCAGCCGGATTTTTACCTGTTGGTCGATGTGGATGACCTGCAGAAACAGGTGAATACCTTGGAAAATGAAGTTCATCGCATGAAAAGAGCAGAAGCAAGGAGAAAATGGCGTTATGGAAGAAAAAATCATTAAGATTATGCAATTGGTCCAGATAAAGAAAGACAATACAGTTGAATTTCCGGAAGAGGCTAGGAAACTGATTCGTGAGGTGGCAGAAAAATGCAGAAAATTGCCGGTTTATAAGGACAATACAGATAAAGTGGATACCTATAAGGGTAGCATTACAGCAGGAGAGATATATTTGGATATGTGTCTGAAAATTGTTAATGCACCTACACAGATTCATAGGATGGTGACTCCTAAGATGATGCTCCCGCTCATTGATGATAAGTTGCAGGAGGAATTTAAAGAAACGGAGGCGAGAGAATGAGCCGGATAAAAAGCAGATTATCTGCATACCGTGATTATTTAAGACCGCTGGTAATGGAAGGCAAGCCAATGCGTGTGGCCTTGAAAATAAGATGAATGAAGATGCTCGCTGTAGGCCGGATTGGTGCCCACTGATACCATTTCCGGAACGCCATATAGCTCCGAAAACTGCAACGGGGTATGAAATTGGTTATGAAGATGGATGGAACGAATGCTTAGAGAAAATGATGAGAGGTGCAAAGCGAAAGGATGGTTTTTAAGGAATTATGTTAAAAAAATATGCGCTGAAAATGGGAGTAAGACCTTGCCCTTTCTGCGGGAAATATCCGACAATAGAAGGATATGCAGATAATCCAGGAATGTATGCAATCAGCTGCGGGGGAATCGAGAGCATTAAACAAAGAATTGGAGACCTTACAACAGAATGTGATCTCACATCATTTACTGGAAAAGACATAGCGGGTGTAATAGAGGCTTGGAACAAATATTGTGAAGAAACAGAGAGGTGAGCAATATGAAAAGCTTAGAAAAAATATTGGAAAATCGTTGCATTCGGAATCACAAAACAATGTTTCCGGCACATGAAGCAGAGATTGGACTTCCGGACTGTGGAATTTGTAGAGTGATATGGGAACACGTGAATGGTTATGAACACGTAGCAGCCTCCCCGCAAGATCCTGGTTCACAAAATAAATACCTTCTTCCAACATGGAACGATAGCCTGTCGTGGTTCAATGCAGTTATTTCGGTGCATCTCCTGTGCCCGAAACCGTCATTGCGGTTGAAGATGATGGCCGCACTTCACCAGAGCTTAGCGAAGGATGAAGAGATCATCATGTTTGATGGTTCCCCAATGGTCGTGAAAGCTCTGAAAATGAACAACAATGCTGATTACCTTAGAGAGGGGCAGATGTCTCTGACAGGGTATTACGCGTGCTTAAAAGACGCATTTAAGCAGCCTGGTATATCAGGCGTAACAATCAACGATCTTACATGAAAGGAGTAAGCAATGGCAGAAAAAGATATCAAGAAGACACCGGCTGCGACACAAACAGTACAGCCGTCCGCTGACAAGTACACCATCCAGGAACTTGAAAATGCAAGCACAAAAGTATTTGGAGTTCCTCGCGAATGTGCAGTAGCAGCCTTCAAAGGCTGCAAAAAAACAGAAATGACTGTTGCGGAAGCGAAACAGATCATTGATAGATTCATGAAAAAGGAGGTCAAATAAATGGCAGGTTATTTTTCTCTTGGAGAAAACAAAATCCGTCCCGGTGCATACTTCAATGTACAGAAAAGAGGGGACGAAACAAACTTTGGAGCAATTGATGGTGTTGTAGCAGTGCTTTTCAAGTCTTCAATCGGACCACTTGGAAAAGCTACAGTTCTTCCGGCATCTGAAGGATATGAAAATACCTTTGGTACTGGAGGCACCACAGATGCATTAAGAGAAGCGTTCTATGGAGGCGCTGTCAAACTTATCGCTGTTCGAGTAGGAAACGGTGGTACGGTTGGCAGCGCCTCTCTTGCTTGTGCAACAGGCAAGGCAAAGCTTTCAACAAAATATCCAAGTGGTGCAAAATTTACAGCAACAATCAGAGAGAAGCTTGGCGATTCCTCAAAGAAGGAGTGCATCGTATATCTGGATGGCTCTGAGTTCGAAAAGGTAACATTTGCAGCAGGAGCAGAAGAAGCTACTGCACTGAAAGAAGCATTTGCTTCCTCAAAGAACTTTGTAGTCGATATTACTGATGCATCAGGAGCCGTTACAGCGGTTAGCCAGTCAGCTTTCGCAGATGGTGCAGATCCGACAGTAACAAACGCAGACTACAGTGCCGGATTAAAAGAAGTGGAGAAATATTACTTCAACACCATTTGTGTTGATACAGAAGACGCCGCTGTCCATGCATTGGTAGCGGCATTTCTTGACCGAATTTATCTGGCTGGCTCTTTTGGAATGGCAATTGTCACTCCAAAACCTTCCTCTTCACTGGAAGATAGGATGACATCCATCTCCAGCTTCGATACCGAAAACGTAATCGCGCCGCTGAATGCGAATGCCAATGCCGGCAATGAAGAGCTGAAAGGATATCAGGTGGCTGCGTATATTGCGGGTGTTGTAGCCGCTACTCCTGCGAACCAGTCCGTGACACACGCTACTCTTAGCAGATACAGCGTTCTGAATGAAATCCTTACAAATACAGAGATGGAAGTAGCTGAAGAAAAAGGCTGCCTGGTCCTCTCTACGGCTTCTGATGGGGCTGTATGGCTTGACAACGGTGTTAATACCTTGGTTCATCCGGATGCCAACCACGACAGCGGATGGAAGAAAATCCGTAGAACAAAGACACGTTATGAACTTCTGAATAGAGCAAATGCAGCAGCTGACGCACTGGTTGGAAAGGTTGATAACGATACAAACGGAAGAGCCACTATCATGGCAGCTATCCAGGGTATCTGCAATGCCATGGAGGCAGAAGGAAAGATTCAGTACGGCAATGTAACTGAATCTACAACTGTTACTACTGATGGAGACACCTGTGGATTTGATATCGAAGTGATCGATCTGGATTCTGCAGAGCACATCTATCTGAATTACTACTTCCAGTTCAGCACTATTGTTGCTGCATCTGGAGAATAAGAAAAGGGGGAATAAATAATGCTGAATAAGAGTGCGGCTACTGATGCCAGACACAGCAGATCCGGCAAAGATGCGATGCTTTATAACTCTGCTGGAAAACCATTTGCACAGGTTGAAAGTTTCACTACTAAAGGTTCATTTAATAACTACAAATATGCGCCTCTTGGCCAGAACAGAGAGCTTGAGGTTAATGGAACCGTAGGAGTTACCGTAAACATTTCCGAAATCGTAGTTCTTGATGGTGAGCTGTTTAATGCGGTTATCAATGCTATTGCAAACGGAGAATCTCCTGTTCTGATGTTTACAGGAGTTATCGAAGATATAACAAGAGAATCTGACCAAAGCACTGTAGAACTTTCTCTAGAAAGGACAATTCAGGAAGCTCTGATGGTCAATCCGCGGACATCATCGGTAGAAGAGTTTTCTTTTGAATGGGGTACTGGGAGGGTAAAAGTATCATTCATAGTTTATTCGGTTGATGGAGAACCCTTTACCGTTGATTCAATCATAGAAGTTTAGAGGAGGTGGTTAATATGGCTAGACCAGAATTTGAAGTTCCGGAATTTGTGTCAGAAAGTGATTCTGACCAGATACAGGAGAGGATGATGGGAAACCTTCCAGCGGATATATCGGATATGGAAGGTGATTTCCCATATGATTTTACCATGCCTACGGCCATCGAGATATCTCAGCTTGTACAGTTCAATCTTGTTCGCTGCCTGATGGTTGCGTTTCCGGAATATTCCTGGGGCGATTGGATGGATTTGCATGGCGCAGAAGCAGGAGTGACAAGGAAAGAAGCTGTAGCAGCAACTGGAACAGTGTCTGTTACGGCGGCTTATGGCACAGTATTGGCAGCAGGCACAGTTTTTGCAGTTCCCGCAACAGATCAGATGGAAGCTGTTGAGTTCCAGACTTTACGAACTGTTACGTTCGCAGAGAATGAAACCATGGACCTTGCGGTTGAAGCGGTCACTCCGGGGGTATCCGGGAATGTTCCAGCAAATACGATTACAATTATGGCATCACCGATCAATGGCGTTACAGCAATTACCAACAGCGAGAAAACATCGGGTGGTGCTGAAGAAGAAAATGATGAAGATTATTATGAACGAATCCATGCAGAATTCCAAGATTCGCAGTTCTATGTAGCGAATGATGCTGACTATATTAAGTGGGCCAAAGAAGTCCCCGGGATTGGAGATTGTATTGTAGAACCAGCTGTTGAAGGACCAGGAACAGTGGGATTGATCTTAGTTGATAGCAACGGACAGCCCGCATCAAGTACACTGGTCACAGCAGTTTACAACCATATCGTTTCTCCGGACGACAGGAGCAAAAGACTGTTGCCTACTGGATCGTCTAAGCTGATCGTCAAGTCAGCTACAGTAAAAACTGTAGATTTTGCCTGTACAGGACTTGTTCTGGATGGCGTTGGATTGGATGATGTAATCTCGACATTCAAAACTGAAATGATGGCAGTCTATTCCGCGGCGAAAGAAACAAATATCCTCCGGTACAATTCGGCTCGAACAGTACTGTCAACCATAACCGGAGTAAGCGATTTCATAGATTTTACGATGGATGGAAAGAGAGAAAACATTCACCTTTCATCAAGCGAGTATGCAGATACCGGTAATGTGACATTTACATTAGAGGGGGCTGAGACATGAGTATAGATCTGGAAAGATTCCCATGGAGCGATTCGGCCAACAGAATGCTGACATATGTAACTAAAGGCTGGTATGATAAATCCTATGTCGGAAAATGGATATACGAAGTTATGGGCAGAGAGCTTGATCTGGCCACTATGCATATTGAAGAACTTCCATACCAGATGTTTATCGATACAGCTACATGGGGGCTTAAATATCATGAGATCAAGTATGGGCTGCCCGTAAGAGAAGACCTGTCATATGAAGAAAGACGACGGTTGCTCCGTGAAAAGAAAAACACAAAAGCACCAATGACCCCATGGCGAATGGAACAGATTTTAAAAGGCGTGACGGATTATGATGTCCAGGTTCATGATTGTAATGAGCCGGGACATTATTTTTCTCACCCTAACATATTTAGCGTTCAATTGGAAGGTGAAACAGAGGTAGAACTAGGAGAAGTTAAGAGTAAAGTCGATAAGCTGAAGCAATCACACACAGTATATCTTCTTTCTGTTATCCTCATGCTTATTGAATGCACAGAGAGCTTTGAACAGAGAGTGACGTATCATTCAGATTTTTCATGGTGGAAGTATTCTCTTGATGGTTCCTTCACTCTTGACGGCAGTATCAATCTGAATCATTGGTATCCGACAGAATTTCGCCCAGTCTATCCGTTCGATACAGTCTTAACTGAGAATTTTATAGCAGATCGAATTTTTCACCGGATTCCAGATGTATATCATGAAAATATATTTAAGCCTTCCTTTTTCGTACGAAGTGATTTTGTATGGTGGGAAGGTTTTCTTGATGGAAACTTTTCACTGGACGGAACGAGAAAGATCAATTCTTGGTATCCGATGGAAACTTTTATCGGGCATAGGCTGTTTATCGGCAATCAGGAGGCTTTTGAAACGAAACAGTGTATTTCATTGCCTGATATGATTAATGCTGAGAAAGCTGATTTTAGAGGCACACAGAGGGTAATTATGGGCTGGCGTGATGGTAATAAGATCCTGGACGGCAACTGTTTGTTAGACGGGACTCTATTGCTTGATGCAGGAGAGCCGCCATATCTGCAGACAGTTCGGATTCGCGCGCCTGTTAAACACGAAGAAGAAGTAGAGGTCACAATGGTTATTCCTTCACGGGCCGCAAGACTGGATGGAACGTGTAGGCTAGATGGAAGTGTAAAACTAAATTCAGGAAGGGAGGTCCTTTAAATGGCAGGGACTACAGTTACAACACTGGCTAAGAAAAAAATGGTAAAAGCAAGAGCGGGGATTTCATCGCTCCCAAAGATTGTAGGCATGGCTTTTGGCGATGGAGGTGTAGATTCGAGCGGAACAGTAAAACCACACAGTGCCGATCAGAACACCTTACATCATGAATTGCTTCGCAAGAACGTTGATGGTTATGAGGTTCTTTCTGATACAAAAATCAGATATCGCTGCACACTGGCAGAAAATGAGCTGGCAAACACTTATATTTCTGAAGTTGGGTTATATGATGCAGATGGAGATATGGTGGCCATGAAAGCGTTTCTGAAGAAAGGAAAAGATGCAGACATGGAATGCGTGTTCGAGTGTGATGATACATTCTAACGTATTTCGATATTTTGTAACAAGTAATCGGATAATGATAGATAAATGTTATCATAAGGAGGTAGAAAATGTCGTATTTCGATATTTCTGGAGCAACATTTGATGAAAATTTGCGAAAACTGGAAACTTCTGATCCAGCACACGCAGATGTATTTAATGCTCTTTTAGGACAGCTGATCAATAATGATGTAGCTCTGAAAGAAGCAGTTACAAAATTTGCAGCTTCAAAAAATGAACAAGCATTATTTCTTTTGAACCTGCATAAAGATGGCAAGAAATATGGAGTGCATTTTGATAATTATGATGTAACTCCATCAAGCAATGGAACCCGGCTTTTTGATGCTGTAGGCATGGCAGCTGCACCAAGCACAAATACAGTGAGAGCAGTAAATGATTTTGACGGAAAAGGATGCTTTGCATATCTGGAAGTCAATGGATCGGTTGATGAGAATGGGGAATTTCAAGTTCAGTACATCAAGGACATTGATAATGAGTTTTCTCGGACAAAATACGATACATGGTGTCTGTATTTAACACAGTATGTATATCGTAAATTTGACAGTAATGGCGAGGATACCGTTATTTCTGATACCAGACATTCTGCAGAGTGGCTGCCGGAGGGCGGCGCAATCCGACCAGACGGAACAATCCGGCCATTTGTGGCAATTGCAAAATATATGTCTGGTGACAATGCGGACGGTGTTGCGTCCTCGATTAGTGGCGTATCTCCGAAAAACTACAGCTTCCAGAGTTCCCTCACAAAGTTCAGGGCGAAAGGCACGCAGTATTGTGCTGAAACCTCACAGGACTCCGAGAGAATGACAAGACTTATGGAGATTGCCTTTGCAACTCGAAATAGCCAGTCGGTGATGGCAGGATGTAACTGGTGGTGGACACAGACACCTGCCACAGTACAGGAGAATGATGTGGAACGTATCATTATATCCAAAAGTGCTGCTAAAGAACTTGTCGTTGGAGGAACTGTTTCCATTGGAAATGCTTCTTCGTTAACAAGCGATAGTAAACCAGAAACAGATAGAGGAAATACTGGCCTCAACGCAAAGGCCAATAGGGTACGAATCACCAAAATCGAAGACTATGACGATAATAGTTCGGCTGTCTATGTGGATAATGGAGGGCAGAAGTTTTCAACAGCATCAACTACGGTTTCGGGAGTGACGTGCCCGACAATGTTATCTACAATGCCTTGGAATACTGGTGGTTGCGATGGCGTGCTTGGTTCCTGCGGATCACCGACAAGTAACGCCAGTGGAAAAGAACCATATATTTTGTTTGGTGTGGAGATGTCTTCTGGTTTTTGGGAACCAAAGGGTAACACAGTTATGAAGATTGAGAACCATGTTATGCGTCCGTATATCTGCTACGACTGTACAAAAATAACGACAGCTGGCGCAACAACAGAGGACTGGATTGCTCTCGGCTATGTGATTCCGGACAATAAAGGAAGCTGGAAATATATTAGCAAGCTTGGGTATTCAGTTGATGATCCAGAGGTTAGATATCCAGTAGAAGTAAATGCTTCTTCAAGTAATGGTTACGCTGACGGGTGCTATACAGAGGACCTCGAAAAGGCTGGCGACGGCCAGCGAGAGGTTCTTGGCTCCGGCTACCTGATCCTCGGTACGTTTGGCGGCCGCCGGATTGC
>ULYX01047084.1_pt1 | contig 12090 bp, 10 predicted proteins | sample 1962591 | NCBI WGS metagenome assembly ULYX01 (sample SAMEA4835874, study PRJEB28245) | human gut metagenome | biome: gut microbiome; material: fecal sample | place: Denmark | collected 2008
GCCGGAATTTATTGAGAAAAAGCTACAAGCTTTGTAGCAGGAAGGAATAAAAAAGAATGGGATTTGGAGATAAAACGAACTGGATCTGGAGCCCCTCCTGGGGAAAAGAGGATGAGGAAATTCCGGGACTTTTGTATTTCCGAAAGGAAATTGAACTGGGAGATTTGCCTGTAGAGGGAACTTTAAATATCTCTGCAGATACCAGATATAAGCTGTATGTAAACGGTACATTAGTTGCTGTGGAACCATGCAAAGGTGACAGACAGGTCTGGTATTTTGACACAGTAGATATTGCTCCGTATCTGAAAAAAGGAAAAAATATAATTGCAGTTTCCGTACTGCGCTATCCGGTAAATCCGGCAATGGGAAATCATTCTTTATTCAGAACCTTTACACCAGGGCTGTATGTACAAGGATGGGTGTCGGGGCAGAACATTAGTAAAGCTGAAACAGCGGGAACTGGAACGGAGCAGGCTATTACAGCAGATGAAACCTGGAAGTGCAGGAAGAATTATAACGTACAATTCTGCCACGAAGAGGAAGGATTTTCTCCTCTTATGTTCCATGAAAAGGCGGCGGGAGATTCAGCATTTGCAGGCTGGAAGACCACAGAATATGATGATTCTGACTGGGAAAATGCGCGTTTTTATGTGATCTTTGAAATGCCTCCGGCGGTAAGTCCGAACAACCTTTTTGAACGTCCAATTCCAGATTTATACAGGAAAAAAAGGACATTTAAAGGCGTAATGGACATAAAGAAATCCGTTTTCACAGCAGATCAGTGGACTGCTTTTCTGCATGGAAAACAGACATTAACAATTCCTGCCAACACAGAAGAAATGGTTGAAATTGATGCTGGTGAGGAGATGACTGGCTATATCTATTCTGCTTTTGAAGGCGGAACAGACAGTAAAATCCAGTTCTTATATGCAGAGGCTTATCAGCAGGATGGCTTTGCAGGACCCGCCCATGTGCCGGAAAAAAGAGACAGGGAAGATAAAGTAAACGGTCATCTGGATGGGTATAAAGATGTGTATCAGGTAGCTGGATATGGAACTGAAAAGCAGTCAGAGTGCTTTGAAACATACTGGTTCAGAACCTTCCGCTTTGTACAGATTAAGATTCAGACAGGTGTTGAACCGCTTATACTAAAACGTTTTGATTATGAAGAAACGGGGTATCCGCTTGAGGTAAAAACGCAGGTAGAGGTGTCTGATGATTCCATGAAGGATATCTGGGAGATCAGTGAAAGAACTTTAAGAAGATGCATGCAGGAGACCTACACAGACTGCCCGTATTATGAACAGCTGCAGTATATTATGGACTCCAGAACACAGATTTTGTACACCTATGCGGTAAGCGCAGATGATCGTCTGGCGAGACAGTGCATGGATGATATGCGCCATTCCCAGCGTGCAGATGGCCTGCTAAACTGCTGTTATCCCAACTGCAATCCAAATGTAATACCTGGATTTTCTATTTATTATATTCTTATGGTTTACGACCACATGATGTATTTTGGAGATAAGAAGCTGGTCAAAAGCCATATACCATACATCGAAAATGTGCTGAATTATTTCCGGGAAAATCTGACAGATCAGGGCTATGTAGGACAGGTTGGAACAGTAATTGGAAACCGTTTCTGGTCTTTTATTGACTGGGCAGAAGAATGGAATCCTACCAGTGGAATGCCGCCAGCTGGCTTAAAGGGTCCAATCACCATGGAAAGTCTTCTCTATATTTATGGATTGCAGCATGCCGCAAAACTGCTTGATTTTATCGGTAGAAAGGAAGATGCTGCCGCTTATATACAGCAGGCAGAAGCAGTACAGAATTCAATTCACAAATATTGTACAGGCGCAAATGGAATGATCCAGGATGGCCCTGGTATTGAGGAATACAGCCAGCATTGCCAGGTTTTTGCCGTGCTTACAGATACAGTGGAACCAGAAATCGGCCGCAGAAATTTGCAGAAAACAGTGGAAGAAAATGGCTTTACACAGTGTACGGTAGCCATGAGATTCTACCTGTTCCGTGCACTGGAAAAAACTGGTTTATACCAGTATTCAGAGCGTTACTGGGACACATGGAAGAACATGCTGAAGCTTCACTGCACAACAAGTATTGAGTCCGATTCTTATGCAAGAAGCGAGTGCCATGCATGGGGAGCTCTTGCCTTATATGAGCTTCCAATTATTATTCTGGGCGTTCGCCCGGCAGAACCGGGCTATAAATCCATTCTTATTTCACCGAAACCGGGATACATGACTTATGCAAAAGGAAGTGTTGTCACCCCTGTTGGAAAAGTGGAAGTAAGCTGGAAAAAGGAAGAAGATAAATTACAAATAAATTATAAAATACCGGAAGGCGTAACTGTGAAAATAGAAGATATGATGTAAGAAAAATCGGGGGATTTTTATATGGTGCAAAATGAATTAAGGGATTTTACAATCAAAAATGAAATAGAAGATGACACTTACCATTCCTATAGTGAGGAAAAGAAAATGCTTCAGCAAGTCAGGGAGGGACATCCGGATGAAGCAGTAGAATATCATATGGAAATGGACAAGAAAGTGGCAGCTTTAAGCAAATCAGAGTATGAACATTGGAAAATCATGACGGTTATGGCAGTGACATTATGCTGTCGTGCAGCTATAGAAGGAGGGCTTTCTCCCATGGAAGCCTATAGCCTTAGCGGTTATTATATTCGCAAAATGAATTGCTGTAATACAGCAGAATCTCTGAAAAACTGGCGAAACCAGGCAGTACGGCATTTTGCCCAGAGTGTGGCGGATCTTGAGAAAATCAAAGGGGATGGAGACTATACAAGGCAGACAAAAGATTACATTGCAAGGCATTATCGGGAGAAGATTTACCTGGCAGATATAGCAGATGCAATTAATATCAATCAGACTTATTTATCCAAACTTTTTGCCCGGGAAGCCGGTATGACGATTCAGGAATATATCTGCAAGGTACGAGTGGAACGTGCTGCCAATCTGCTTCGTTATTCAGATGAAGAAATTGCCACAATTGCACTGTATGTGAACTTTCCATCCCAGAGTTACTTCGGAAAAATGTTCCGAAAATATATGGGACTTACCCCATTGGAATATCGTAAAAAATATGGAACTGCAGAGTATACTTCTGCATAAAATACAGTTTACATAATTCAAAAATAATAAAAGCCTGTAATTCTCAAAAAACGGGAATTACAGGCTTTTTTCATGAGCTTTTTATCACAATTTTCTCTTTAAATGTCGGAATAAGGACAAAAAACACTGCTTTTTTTATATATGCTAAAAAGTAAAAATGGTAAGCTTATTTCATCAAAACGAGAAAGGATGGAATGAGGTGTGAAAAGAAGATTATTAATTCTACTGGGACTTAGCATTATTTCTACATCTGCATTTGGCGTAACAACATGGGCAGAGACAGAGAGTGCAACAGAAGAGACCGCGACAACTGATGCAGACGAGAGTGCAGAAGTTTCAGACGAGACTGAAACTGCCGAGGAAGCTTCAGATGAGAGCGAGGCTGCAGACTCAGAAGGAGAAATGCCTCCAGTAACAGGTGATGAAAAAATTTCTGAATTAATCGATCTTAGCGGACTGGCCGAAGAAGCGGGACAGCCAGACATTGCAAATATGACGCTTACACAGTGGAATACTTATGAATTTCACAAAGACTACGCGACTATTATTTCAGATATTACATCCTATGACCATGATTTCGAAAGAGAGTTCCTGGATGCACACTGGTCCACTTATCTGATGTGCACAACTCCCAATGATCAGGTTACAGATGAGCAGCGTGCGGAAGCATTATTAAATCTCCATAACATGAGAGTAAATGCACAGCCAACTTCTGATGTTGAGGCTAACCGTATTTACCTCTGGCCGGAAGGAAAAGTTCCTACCGTAACAGACTATCAGGAGAACACAGATTATCAGTTCGCAGATGATCCGGATTTTGCGCCGTATATGGTGGAAAGCCTGGTAGAGGAAGGAACTGAAGTAAAAGGCGCAGTAATTCTTGCTTCAGGCGGAAGCAGACTGTTCCGCTCAAATGTGGAAGAGGCGTATGAATCAGCACTGGCACTGAATGAATTAGGTTATCAGTGTTTTATTGTGAACTATCGTCTGGTACCGTATGAAATGGAAGAAAGTTCCCTGGATTTTGCCCGCGCGGTTCGCTATGTACGTGCAAATGCAGAAAAATATGGCATTGATGAAAACAAGATTGCATGTGCTGGATTTTCCGCAGGCGGAAGTGTAATTACGGATACTATTGACAAATTTATGGGAGATGCAAATGCTTCTGAGCTTGTAGCTGATTATGAGCCAGATGAACTGGATCAGGTATCCGCAGACATTAATGCATATCTTTCCATTTATGCAAATTACGACACAGAGTCCATTAATCTGGACACAATGCCAGAGACTTTCTTTGTGATCGGAGGAGAAGACGGATGGGAATCTGTAAGTGACTGCTTCGATTATGTAAGAGAGGCTGGAATTAAATCTGAGCTGCACGTATTTGCAGGAGCTCCTCATGGATTTGGTGCTGGAACACATGCAGACGGTACTGTATATGAAAATGCAGCTGAGTGGCCGAAACTGGCAGATGTATTTATGCAGGATGTATATGCCAAAGCAGCAGCTGGTGAAAACGCAGCAGAATAAGTTTGTACTATAATGAAAGGAAAAATAAAGCTATGAAAAGAAAATTATTAGTATTATTAGGAATCAGCGTGATTTCTGTAAACGCATTTGGGGTAACAACTTTTGCAGAGTCAGCAGAGGCAACTGAGACAACAGAAGAGGGGGATGCAGCTGAGGACACTGAGGCTGCTGAGGAAAGCGATGCAGCAGAAGGTGAAGAAGAAAGCGAAGAGGCAGCACCTCAGAGCGAGCTTCCGCCAGTTACCGGAGATGAGAAAATTTCTGAGCTGATTGATGTCAGTGAGCTTACAGAAGAAGACGATATGCCAGATATTGCAAACATGACGCTTGCCCAGTGGAATGCATATGAGTTCCACAAAGATTATGCAACTGTTATCTCTGATATCACTTCCTATGATCATGACTGGGAAAGACAGCTGCTTGACAAACACTGGAATACTTATATTATGTGTACCACTCCGAACGATCAGGTGACTGATGAGCAGAGAGCTCAGTCCCTTCTGGAGTTACACAATATGCGTCTTGGTGCAGAGCCGATTTCAGATGTAGAAGCAAACCGTATTTATCTCTGGCCGGAAGGAAAAGTTCCCACAATTACAGATTATACAGATAACTCTGATTATGCATATGCAGATGATCCTGATTTCCAGCCATATCTTCTTGAGTGCCTTGTAGATGAGGGTACAGAGGTAAAAGGTGCTGTTGTACTGGCAGCCGGCGGCGGACATGTATACCGCTCCAATGTAGAGGAAGCTTATGAATCAGCAAAAGCATTAAATGAGCGCGGATATCAGTGTTTTATCGTAAACTATCGTGTTGATCCATACGCAGATGAGGAAAGTGCACTGGATTATGCAAGAGCTGTCCGCTATGTACGTGCTAATGCTGAGAAATATGGTGTTGATGAGGACAAGATCGCAGGTGCAGGCTTCTCCTATGGCGGAATTGTAATTTCCACAGAAGGAAATTCCCTTGCTGGGGATATTAACGCAAGTGCTGTAGTTGATGGCTATGAGCCAGATGAACTGGATTCTGTATCCGCAGACCTGAATGCATACCTTGCAGTTTACTCCGTATCTTATCATAATGATCCGGAAGAAATGCAGAACCCGAACTTCCCGCCAACATTCTTCTGTGTAGGTGGAGACGACGGAATCTGGAACTGGGTAATGGGAAGTTTCAACAAAGAGCAGGAAATGGGCATTACTACTGAGCTTCATACCTTCGCTGGTGTTCCTCACGCATTTGGTGCAGGTACACATGCAGACGGAACCTACTATGAGAACGCAGCAACATGGCCTCTTCTTGCAGATGACTTCATGCAGGATCTGTATGCAAAAAATGCTGCAGCTGAGACTGCTGAATAAGTAAAACATTTTTCTTTCATGATTCTTCCATAAATAAAAAGCCGGGAACGGTCAGCTTGTGCTGTAGCTGATGGTTCCCGGCTTTTGGTAATGATCAGATTACCTTCCGTCCCTGCACATACTTTCCGACCAGATTCCGGTCATCGGACAGGTAGACCAGTCGCTCCAGTCGATCGCGGGTGGAGATTTCCTGGGGGTGGCGGATGTTGTGGTCGTCCAGGATCATAGCGTCGAATTCGTAGCCTTTTTCGAAGCTTCCTACTTTTCCGAAGAAGGAACCGCCGCCGATGGTGGCCATGTAGAAGGCCTCTTCTAGAGTGACAGGAGCCAGGCTCTGGTCCATTAATCTCCAACGGAGCTTGGATACCTGGATGGTGTCGGCAATGGCGCGGAACATGGAGAGGGAGAAACCTCCGGCAACGTCAGTGCCAAGACCTACGTGAAGCCCCATGTCCAGATAACGGCGGACTGGTGCGATTCCAGAAGCAATGTCGGTGTTGGATTCCGGGCAGTGGGCAATGTAAACGCCCTGATCCTTGATCATCTGGATTTCCTCGTCTGTGGAGTGGACGCAGTGAGCCATAATTGTGGGACAAATATTTATGCCGTTAGCCGAATCATTTGAGATTCCAGAATCTGTATTGGCGGTAGACGCTGCACTATTATTAGCTGTATGAGCTGCATTGGTGTTGGAAGCTGGTTTTGTTCCGAACAGTCCGAACATGTCGTAGGCATCCCCATAAAACCGGCTGGTTGGGCAAAGCTCCTTCACCCATGCAATTTCCCCGAAATTCTCTGACAGATGTGACTGCACTGGAACGTGATATTCCATCTGGATTTTACCAAGCTCCGCCATCAGTTCATCTGTACAGGATGGGGTAAAACGAGGGGTAAGGATGGGGTAAGTGTGATCGTAGCGTCCCTTAATATCTTCCAGCCATTGGCGGGTATCCGCAGCAGAGGCCTTTGCGCTTTCCTCCTGAAGCTCCGGTGAGCCGTTACGGTCCATATTTACTTTTCCAACCATAGTTGCAAGTCCGCTTTCTTCCAGCATATCCATAAGAAGCTCTGTCGCCGGACGGTGAAGGGTGGCGAAAATGCAGGCTCTTGTGGTGAAGCTGTGCTTCAGGTCATCCACGAAAATGGAATAGGCTTTTTTCGCATAAGAAAGGTCTGCATACCGTGCCTCCTGCGGAAATGTAATTGTATTCAGCCAGTCCAGCAGTTCCAGATCCATTCCAGTTCCGCGGTAAGCGTACTGGGGAGCGTGAAGATGCAGGTCTGTAAATCCCGGGATAATCAGTCGGTTGCCCATGTCTTCCACAGGAATGTCCTTATATTCTTCCGGAAGCTGGGAAAAAACGCCTGCGCAGACACCGTTCTCACAGACTACATAGGAGTCCTCCATAAAAATCATTTCGCGCTGATTCTTGCTGTAACAGATTGTACCTTTCAAAGCAAACAGTTCTTTTTTCATATCAAACCATCCTTTCCGCGAAGAAGTGCGATAAATGCAAGGCAAGTATAAGGGGGAGATGTTTTCTTGCAGCGCATCTTCAATAAAACACTGACAAATAAAAAACCACCCGAAATATGCTACACCTGCACACCTCTCTGCATGCAGCTTATAGACAACTATTAGGGTAGTTGGTAGAAACGTCCAACCGGATTATGGACATATATAAGCGTTCGCTGTTTTGTTTTCATAGCTTTATTGTACACAGAATAACCTGCCAAATCAAGAAAAATTTCACAAATGTTCGCCAGATTTTCATACCATTGTCACAGAATTTGGTATATAATGAAGTAAAATCACGGAAGTGATTTTACGCTACGCAAACGGAGCAAGGCGGAGTTCGCGGTTCCCGTCACGGAAGTGATTTTACGCTACGCAAACGGAGCAAGGCGGAGTTCGCGGTTCCCGTCACGAAAGTGATTTTATGCTACGCAAACGGAGCGAAGCGGAGTTCGCGGTTCCCGTCGCGGAAGTGATTTTACGCTACGCAAAAAGGAGATTGACATCATATGAGCTACAGCTTTAAAGGCCGTGTAAGATATAGTGAAATAGGAGAGAACGGATGCCTGACCCTGCCGGGGATTCAGGATTATTATCAGGATTGCTGCACTTTCCAGTCTGAAAGTATTGGACAGGGAATGGAAGTTCTGGAGAATCGTCAGAGAGCCTGGGTACTTTCTTCCTGGCAGATCATAGTGAACCGCTATCCCAAAATGGGCGAGCCGATCATTGCAACCACAGCCCCGTATGGCTTCAAAGGTTTCCTTGGAATGCGTAATTTTACCCTGGAGACAGAGGATGGGGAGCGTTTATCCTGGGCGAACAGCATCTGGACAAATATTGACCCCCACACCGGGCTGCCTGCACGCCTTACAGAGGAAGACCTGAAGGGCTATGTACTGGATGAGAAACTGGACATGGATTATGCACCACGCAAAATCGCATTGCCGGAAAACATGACAAAGGAGGAACCTTTTGCTATCCAGAAGCATCATCTGGACACCCATCATCATGTAAACAACTGTCAGTATATCCGCATGGCAGCAGATTATCTGCCTGAAGGCTTTGTGGTCCGTCAGATGAGAGCGGAGTATAAGAAACAGGCGTTGCTGGGTGATGTTTTTTACCCGTCAGTGAAGCTGGAAACAGGGAAAGTTACCGTTGCTTTTTCTACGAAAAGCGGTGAACCTTATGCTGTGGTAGAATTTACAGAAGTTTAAATAGAGTATTTGAAAGGGCTTTCAGCAGAATTACTTTGAGAATTAGCTTATCTGCATACTGGATGTATCTGTTGGGAGCAAAGTAAATTCTGCTGCTTGTAAGATTGAAGCGCAGCATAGGCAGGTGATTGCCTGTTTCACACAGAGCCGTTCAATTAGTACGAAAAATATACAAGATACAAGTAGAAATACATCTGTACAAGTGATATAGTATAGATAATAGTGTACATGCAAAGGAGGGCGCAATTATGCTTGAAAAATTAAAAGAGGAAGTATACAAAGCAAATATGGATCTGCCGAAATATGGCCTGGTAACTTTTACCTGGGGAAATGTAAGTGGAATCGACCGTGAGAAAGGTCTTTTTGTAATAAAACCAAGCGGTGTAGAGTACGATAAGCTGACACCGGAAGACATGGTAGTTGTAGACCTGGAAGGAAATAAAGTAGAAGGAAAATATAATCCATCCTCAGATACACCTACTCATGTGGTATTGTACAATTCTTTCCCGAAGATCGGCGGAATCGTACATACGCATTCTTCCTGGGCCACAAGCTGGGCGCAGGCCGGACGTGCTATTCCTTGCTATGGAACTACCCATGCAGATTACATTTATGGAGAAGTTCCATGTGTTCGTAACTTGGATAAAAGCGAGATTGCAGAAGCATATGAGAGAAATACAGGTATTCTGATCGCAGATTATTTTAAGAAGAGAGACTATGAAGCTGTTCCTGCAGTGCTCTGCAAGAATCATGGACCTTTCACATGGGGAAAAGATGCTCATGAAGCTGTTCACAACGCAGTTGTACTGGAAGAGGTTGCCAAGATGGCATCTCGCTGCGAGCTGATCAACCCAGATGTAAAACCAGCTCCACAGGAACTTCAGGATAAGCATTATTACAGAAAACATGGCGAGAATGCTTATTACGGACAGGGAACTCTGGAAATATAAGAAGGTCTACGTAAATCTGAGAACACAAACAGCCCTCTGGTGAATTGCCGGAAGGCTGTTTTTTGTTACAATAGATAAACATCAGGGAGCGCAGATTTCTGCACTCCCTGTGATCAAATATGATATTCATTCAATATCCAGTTCCGGCGGTTCATCCATTGTATCGGAAACATATTTTCCGTTCTTTTTGCGCTGCCGGACACATTCGGTAAGCAGATATTCGATCTGCCCGTTTACGGAGCGGAAATCATCCTCAGCCCAGGCTGCGATCTGGTCGTACAGCTTGGCAGACAGCCTGAGAGGAATCTGTTTCTTCGGTCTGGTATCAGCCATTAATAAAGACTTCCCGAATTCACAATCGGCTGCGCATCATGATTGCCGCACAGCACTACCAGAAGGTTGGAAACCATGGCAGCCTTCCGCTCCTCGTCAAGTTCCACCACGTTATTCTCATTCAACCGTTCTAACGCCATTTCTACCATACCAACAGCACCGTCTACGATCATCTTTCTGGCATCAATAATAGCAGATGCCTGCTGTCTTTGCAGCATAACTGCAGCAATCTCAGGTGCATAAGCCAGATATGTAATACGTGCCTCGATGATCTCAAGACCTGCTTCCGCAACCTTCTGCTGAATCTCATCACGGATACGTCCGGCTACGATCTCGCTGGAACCGCGAAGGCTTCCCTCATCTGCAACTCCGTCGCCGGTAGTGTCCACATTAGGAGCCACATCATAAGGATAAATTCTTACAATATTACGAAGTGCGCTGTCGCATTGCAGGGAAAGGTATTCCTTGTAGTTGTCAACATTGAAAACTGCTTTTGCTGTGTCAGTTACACGCCACATAACTGCAATTCCAATCTCCACCGGGTTACCCAGACAATCGTTGATTTTCTGACGGTTATTGTTAAGAGTCATAATTTTCAGGGAAATCTTCTTGTTTACATAAGAACTGCTTGCAGAAGCAGTTGTTCCTGCAGCGGCCAGAGTCAGAACTGACTTGGCTGCATTTCCGCCGTCTACATCACCGCTCTGGTTCAGCTTGGTCTTCGCTGCCGGGTTCACAGCTGTACAAAACGGATTCACCCAGTAAAAACCATCGTTCTTCAGAGTTCCCACATACTTACCAAACAAAGTAAGTACTAGAGCTTCCTGTGGCTTCAGCACTTTTAATCCGCAAAAGGGAATCCATCCCAGAGATAGCCAAATAATTCCAATGACCATCAATGGAATCCAGTAAAACATGGCACCGATTACAGTAAAGGCAGCAGCTGCTGCGTAAAGCAGAATAAACAGCACCATCATACCCATACCATTTTTCTTGTTATCCAAAACTTTTTCCTGCATAATAAGCCTCCTGACCGGGATAACGATTATAACAGATATCCCTGAATGTATGCGACAGCTATGATACGGAATAGCTGTCTTATATTACCTTTGGATATTGATATGATATCATTTAGATATCATAATGTCAACTATAAATGTTTTGGAAGCAGTTATTTGGTTAAATTTGGGAATACAGAGATTTGTGATATCAGGAAAAATATAATAAATTTGAGGATGTACAGAAGAAGATATGTTAATATAAACGCAGGCTCCACCATATACGAGTGGATAGGACTGAAAAAGGGGATGACAGTTTATGAAAGCAGTGATTGCAATTGATTCATTTAAAGGAAGTATGGATTCTATAGAGGCTGGAGAGGCAGCGGAGAAAGGGATTCGGAGAGTGTTTACAGATGCGGAAACGATCGTGTATCCGTTAGCAGATGGCGGCGAGGGAACGGTACAGGCTTTGGCGAAAGGGCTTGGCGGCAGACTGGAAAAAGTAAAGGTGACAGGACCGCTGGGTGAGCCTGTGATTTGTGAGTATGGGATTGTGGAAGAGAAAACTGCAATTATAGAAATGGCAGGAGCAGCTGGGATTACTCTGGTTCAACCGGAGCTTCGCAATCCGCTGAACACTACAACCTACGGTGTTGGTGAAGTGATAAAAGACGCAATAGGAAAAGGCTGCCGTCATTTTATTATCGGAATTGGCGGAAGTGCAACCAATGATGGCGGAATCGGCATGCTTCAGGCATTAGGTGCAGAATTTCTGGATGAAGGTGGAAAACAGGTACCGTTTGGAGCTCGAGGTGTGGAAAAACTGGCGGCAATCAACTGTGAGCATATATTATCTGAGCTGAAAGACTGTGATTTCCGAATTGCCTGTGATGTAGATAATCCCTTATGCGGCGAAAATGGCTGCAGCCATATCTTTGGTCCGCAAAAAGGTGCAACTCCAAGGATGGCAGAGCAGATGGATCAGTGGATGGGGAAATATGCAAAACTGACAGAAGAA